>JACKQG010002160.1_pt1 | contig 26101 bp, 22 predicted proteins | sample 8237621 | NCBI WGS metagenome assembly JACKQG01 (sample SAMN15677084, study PRJNA649215) | marine metagenome | biome: marine; feature: Black Sea; material: saline water; isolation source: suspended particulate matter (SPM) from the Black Sea western gyre | collected 2013-06-09/2013-06-10 | depth... | reverse complement strand
TGCCTACATTGACATGCGGTTTTGTTCTTTCAAATTTCTCTTTTGCCATGATCGTCGTCTCCTCTGGCCATTTGAAATAATTCACTACTGCTCTTTACTGGAGCCCACGACCAGATTTGAACTGGTGACCTCATCCTTACCAAGGATGCGCTCTACCGACTGAGCTACGTGGGCGCCGCTAAAAAACTACAATTTACTGCAATGCTGGAGCGGGAAACGAGACTCGAACTCGCAACCCTCAGCTTGGAAGGCTGATGCTCTACCAATTGAGCTATTCCCGCACGCGTTCTATCTATTCACAGACTAATATAAAACTAAAAAAGATGGTGGAGGGGGGAGGATTTGAACCTCCGAAGGCGCTGCCGACAGATTTACAGTCTGTTCCCTTTGACCACTCGGGAACCCCTCCATGATTTTGACCAACCTTGAAACAGGAGGCCTCCACATACCATTCTTTTATGTGAAATGCAAAACTTTTTTTATCCCTGGAGCTGGCGATGGGACTCGAACCCGCAACCTGCTGATTACAAATCAGCTGCTCTGCCAATTGAGCTACGCCAGCATGCAAAGACTACAAACATACATGCTTCGACCGGACAAGGCAATATTTTTTTGAGACCTTGGGCACATTTCTGCAAATCAACAAAATGAGATGACCCGCGCTTCACCTAAGTGGGCGTCAGCACACTTTTGATCGAATGTTTCAAGACACGTTAAGCACAACATATCCAGAAAATTAACACCGGCACCCCACCCCATTCTTTCAGCAGTATTCTGCAAGCAGAATACTCAATTATACCGAAACTGCGTATCACCAGTAAGCCCTCCCGTGCAGGCCAGGCCTTAAAAACAAAAAAAAAGAGGCTGCGATATGATATCGCAGCCTCTTTTTTCAACCCGTCAACCGGTCAATAAACGATCAACTGTCCAGTGGATTTTTACCGTAGGCGCTTTCACGATAACGCTCAAAGGCCATGGCAAAAGTCCGATAAACCAGATGGGCAAACTTGGTATAGGGCATATACAGAAACAACATCATAACTGAAACCAGATGCAGGAAGTAAATGATGTAGCCAGGTGCAGCAAGACCAGACCAACGTGCAACCTCGGCCAAGAGTCCGGTAACACCTACCGCCATAATCTCCCAGATCAGAAACCAGTCATAAAAGGTTCCACTGACACCATTATCAGCCTCAGCCTTGGCCCGATTACTCCACAGAATACCAACACCGACAATCAGAGCAACAGCTGAGACATTGGCGAGTATTTTTACAGGATTCCAGACAGACATGGGGCCATGCAGGCCTTCCAAACCAGGAATGAGAGCGAGGACGTCATTGGCCAACGCGGACCATGCAGTGACAATGAACAAGCCAATAAAGGAGAGCATCAAGGGCAGATGACCCTTCACACGATCAATGTTGGTCTTACATTCATTGAAACGATTATGCTGAACAATCTCCTTAACGGAGGGCCACAGAAATTCTTTCACAAACTGAGGAACTGAAGGCCTGAAGGCCGATTCCATTCCCGCATTGGCTGACATTGCCTTCCACATGGTGGAAACACCGCGATAAGCGGCATAGACGGCAAGACCTGCTGCCGGCAGCATCATTAAATCAATAAAGAAAACATTCTTGCTCAGCCAATGAAAATCCCAAGAACCAAAAAATTTCTGATACCCGTAATGACTGAAAGACTCAGCTGAAGGAATAACCATTCCACCTGAGATCGCCCAGAGGACGAATATAATCAGGGCAGGAATACCAATCAGCATCGGCAAGCCCTTGGCACTGGATGCCATCTTAGCCAGCCCACCGGGCCAACCATAATGGGTGTAGGAATAGGCACGAATAGCACCGAGTACATCACCGGGCTTGGCACCTCGCGGGCAATATGCGGTACAATCACCACACTGATGACAGAGAAAAATATCAGGATCAGCAACAAGCTTATCCTTGAGTCCCCACTGTGCCCATATCATTTCCTTACGAGGGAAAGGCTTGTCGTCAGTTGATAACGGACAGACAACAGAACAGGTGGCACACTGATAACACTTCTTCAGGGTATCACCGCCCGCCCCTTTCAGGTATTTAATAAAATCTAAATCTGGTTGAACATTCATCTTTCTTCTCCTCCTGTTCATTGATCCAATACCGAGTCACGGCATCGCATACGAGTAACACCCTGTGGGCTTGAAAGCATGTTACCGGTGTTCAGGCTATTTTGCAAGCCTGAACACCGGAAGATCGTGCTACAACAGGACTAGAAGCCCTTGAATGGATTCGCTCCAAGTTCGACAATTTCGTCAACAAAGTCATTGAGTAACTGTGGAAGCTTGTCATAATCAGTGATGGATACCTGCTCAGAACGAACACGCTCAGGCTCAAGGCCCAAGGTGGAGAGGCTGTCACCAATATTTTCCATCCGCTTGTTGGCAATTTCAGAACCCTTGACAAAGTGGCACTGATAATCGTCACCGTACTTACAACCAATGAGCATTGCACCATCAAGACCTGCAGAAAGAGCATCACGGATCCAGGCCATGTTCACAGAACCAAGACAGCGAACCGGAACAAAACGCAGCATATGGTTGATCTTATGCTTGCGCATACCGGCCATATCAAGTGCCGGATAAGCATCGTTCTCGCAGACGAGAACAAGGATACGCAACTTATCGTCATCATCCTCAGGAACTTCAATGGCCTTGATCATGGAACCGATCAGATCGACATTGTAATCCTTAAAGCCAATGATACGCTCAGGACATGCACCCATACAGGTACCACAACGACGGCAGCGAGTCGGATTTGGCAGCGGGGTACCTTTTTCGTCATCATCAAGTGCGCCAAAAGGACACTCCTCAGTACAACGTTTACACTGGGTGCAGCGCTGCATGAAGAACTCAGGGAAGGTCTGGTCACCAGAACGTGGATGAACTGCGACTCCACGATCAGCAGACTCGATGCACTGAATTGCCTTGAGTGCGGCACCAGTGGCATCATCAATGGACTCTTCCATGTTCATGGCCTTACGCACACCGCCACAGGTATAAATACCGGTCCGGCGAGTCTCGTACGGGAAGCAGATGAAATGGGAGTCGGCATAACCATCGAACAGATCCAGATCAAGGAAGGCAGGGCCCTGACGATAGGCAAGATTAATGGAGTTCTCATGCAAAGTGGTGGGCTCCATACCGGCCGCCAGAACCACGAGATCCACATCAAGATTCAGATCTTCACCCAGAAGGGTATCCTTGGCGGAAACAGTACAACCGTTGTCGCTGGCAACAACAGAGGTGACTGCAGCCTTGGTCATGAAGATACCGTCATCCTGCTGCACACCCTTATAGAACATTTCCATGTTGCCGGGTGTACGCATGTGCTGATACAGGATGAATGCCTTGGCATCAGCGTTGTTCTCACGCACATATTTGGCCTGCTTCAAAGCGACCATGGAGGTCACAGAGTTGGCATACGGGAAATCCTGATCGTGCTCCTCACCTCCGGGGCTCATGACAAAGGCCACGGAGTTAATACCGGAAAGATTGCCATCCTTGGCCATCTTCTCAAACTCGGCGTTGGTCACAACCTTATCATTGTCCGTATAACCCAGATGCTCGTACCCGGAGACATCGGCCGGAACCCAGCCGGTGGCCAGAACCACAGCACCAAATTTCTGCGCATCGGCGTTGGTCTCCGCATAGGGCTTCATGCCGGCATTGGGATCTTCCATCTCACCCTTGTCGATCTTATCCTGCTCATCGACAGCAACCTTAGCTGGAGCGTCCCACTCAGACGTGGTTCCAGCGGGCTTCAAGGTCACACCAAAATCACCAGGGGATCCGCCAATACGAGCCACCTCAGTGTTAAGAACAACGGTGATATTGGAATCACCCTCAACCTCGGCAATCATCGCACCGATGGAAGAGTCCTCAAGTTCGGCATATGGAGCCTTAGTGGGGAACTGCTTGGCCCAGCCAAGAGCCTTTCCACCAAGTTGAGCAGCACGCTCAACCAGGGTTACCTTGCTGCCCGCCAAAGAGGCCTCGCGCGCGGCAGTCAAACCTGAAAGTCCACCACCCATGACCAGGATATCCTTGTGCAGGGTCTCCAGCTGAAAAGGTTCAGGCATTTCAGTCTTTCTAGCACGGGCACATGCCATGCGAAGATAGTCCCCGGCAGTTTCAGCAAGCCACTCCTGGTGAGAATCTTCCTGACCCTCTTCGGCTGCTCCGGCAGACCAGACCACCTGCTCACGCAGGTTAGCACGGACGGTGATCGTATCATCACCAAGTTCAAATTCATTCTGCATGACCCGCGGAGAGCATGCAGCAATAACAAAGGTATTGATGCCATCGGCCTTATCGGCCTCAAGGAATGCCCGACCCTCAGTACCACAGAGGCAGGAATGCTCCTTGCATTCGGTTGACATCTCACCAGAGGCGATGCCGGAAAGCTCTTCAATATTCAGGGCTTCTCCGATACCGCACCCTGTACAGATATAGGCGCAAATTTTCTTATCCATTGATTTCTTACCTCCTGGTAACCTGAATTGCCTTTAAGGCAGCTGCAGTAGCAGACTGATTGCTGGTAACAACATCGGCGGCCTTACGGGCACAACCTGCGGACAAAATACCGGTTGCGGGATCAGAGACAACAAAACCATTGCTGTCCATCTCCTGACCACCATTTACCGGAGCAATGGCCTGAGTGGGCTGCATACCCGTAGCCAGCACGGCCATCTCAACATTTTGCTTGATCTTCTCGCCGGTTACGGCGTTTTCAGCAACTACAGTTACACTGCCATCGGCCTCAGGAATAATATCAGCAACCTTACCCTTGATAAAGGTAGAGTTCGCATCATCCATCAGTTTCTCGCGAAACTTTTCATATTTTCCAGGGGTACGAAGATCAATGTAGAAGACATAGATCTTGGCCTCTGGATAACGCTCGCGAATGTAGGTCATCTGCTTGAAGGTAGCCATGCAGCAGATATAAGAGCAAAATTCGAGGTGATTCTCATCACGAGAACCGGCACACTGAACAAATGCGAAAGACTCAGGTTCCTTGTTATCACCAGGACGAAGAATAGCACCGCCAGTAGGACCGGCAGGAGCAGCCATTCGCTCGATCATCATATTCGTGACAATAGCATTGGACTGACCAAACTTCAGGTTATCCATCTTGGTGGGATCGTAAGGAGTCCAGCCAGTGGCATAGACAATGGAAGCCACATTGACGGTGCGAGTCTCGGTCTGCATGTCGAGATCTACGGCCCCATACTTACAGGCAGACTTGACTGCCTCGGCACCCTCGGCAGAAAGTGCATCCTTATTGATCACATAACGGCTCGGGAAGGCCATCTCGTGTGGAAGATAGGCGGCCTTGGACTTGTCCATACCAAAGTTGAACTCGTTATCGATCTCGTCAGGACAGGCAGCTGCGCATTCGCCACAGGCGGTGCAATTGCTGTTGACATAGCGAGGGGCAGTCTCGAGTGTTACCTCGTAGTTGCCTGGCCCGCCGGTTACAGATGTAACCGTGGTCATGGTATAGGTACGGATACGACGATTATCCTTCACGCGCTTGAAATTGATTTCAAGTCCGCAGCTCGGTGGACACAGCTTGGGAAAATACTGATTCAGCTGTGACACGCGACCGCCCATATAGGCGTTCTTCTCGACCAAGAATACGTCATTTCCGACTTCAGCGGCTTCAAGCGCAGCAGTCAACCCGCTGATACCCCCGCCTACGACCAAAATTGCACCAGTGGTGCCTTGCTCGTCAGTCATGTCTTTCCTCCATTGCTCTCTTATTTATCTTTGAGGTCTCCCACTCCCACCGCCAAGGGGAAGTGACAGTCATTATAGAGACTTCAATTACCAAACGATTTATACCGTAAAAACGTACACATGGACTCACTTTGTGGTTCAGGCCGACAAAAGGACTGATCCTTTCAGCGGACTGAGCCACAAACATACTCCGAATACAGAAAAATCTCCAGGAGTCAGATGACTCCTGGAGATTTACACAGCTAGATCAAACAACCAGAAACTGGTTGATTAGATCCAAGGATCGGTCTCAACAATGTTGATACACTCGACCTTCTCACACAGCCACTCCTGAGTCTCAGGATTGAAAGTGGAGTTGACGAAACACTTCCAGTTTTCGTCATCAACGGTCGGGTAATCAGAGCGGTAATAGAAACCCGGGTAACGGGATTCCTGACGGAACTCGATGTGGCGAATATGGGTCTCAACACACCAGATGCGGTGATAGTTCTCCCAGGCGCGAAGAAGCTCATGGAGATCACCAGCCGCCATCTTCTCAGCATCTTCACGAAGCATGCGCAGAAGATCAAGACAGATGCCCAACAGCTTGCCGCTGGTCATGTAGTAGGTCGCAACACCACCACCATACTCATCGGTGGCCTTCATGAGACGCATCATGATACCGGCTGGCTTACAGAAGTTGGGGTTAACATCTGAAGCAGTAGAAGCTCCAACATGCTCATGGTACAATCTAACCGGTGCGTAAATCTCATCGGCCAGCTCTTGAGCAGTTTGCTTGAGCTCAGGCTTGAAGTCAGCGTTGTCACGGCAGAACTTAACCATCTGCTTGGCAACAATACGACCCTCTGCATGGGCACCAGAGGAGAACTTATGACCAGATGCACCAACACCATCACCGGCGGTGAAGAGTCCATCAACGGTGGTCATGCGGTTGTAGCCCCATTTGTACTTATGAGCACGAGACTCATTGGCAACATCGGGAACCCAGGCTTCTTCCGGACCAGAGGTCCAGATTCCGCAGCAACCGGAGTGAGAACCCAGCATGTAGGGCTCGGTGGGCATAATCTCAGAACCGATTTTCTCAGGCTCAATGTTGGCACCGGCCCAGAGACCAGCCTGTCCAACAGACATGTCAAGGAAATCTTCCCAGGCCTCAGACTCAAGATGCTTCCAGAACTTCTTCACTGACTTCTCATCCATGCCGGCATCGCGACGTTCTTCAAGGAAGGCGTTCAGAGCAACATCGGTAGCCATATAGATGGGTCCGCGACCCTCTTTCAGCTCATTGAGCATCAGGTGGTTACGAAGGCAGGTGGGGGTAACAGCAGAGGCACCATAAGGCATGAACTTCTCAAGCTCATCCTTAACTGCGTCGGTGTTGGCATAGAACTCACCAAGACCGTTCTGTACTTTTGCCTTGAAGAGAAGGAACCAAGCACCAACCGGACCGTATCCATCTTTGAAACGGGCTGGGGTGAAACGATTCTCCATCATGGTCAGGGTAGCACCAACCTGAGCACACATGGTATAGGTGGAACCAGCATTCCATACGGGGTACCAGGCGCGGCCTTTACCCTCACCGGTAGACCGGGGACGGAAAATGTTAACAGCACCACCACAAGCTACCAGAGAGGTTTTGCAACGGAATACGTGTACTTTGTTCTCACGGGTGGAGAAACCTACAGCACCGGCAATCTGGTTGGCTTTGTTTTTATCGAGAAGCATTTTCACGATAAAGATACGCTCAAGGCAGTTCTCTTCGCCCAATGCGGTCTTGGCAGGCTCTGCAACGATACACTTGTAAGACTCACCGTTGATCATGATCTGCCATTTACCGGTACGAACCGGAGTACCACCCTCACGGAGAGTCGGGGCTGGCTTGGCACCGTCAAGATTCTCGCCGTCAGCATCTTTCTTCCAAATGGGCAGACCCCATTCTTCGAAAAGCTTTACGGACTCATCAACGTGACGTCCACAGTCATAGATCAGATCCTCACGAACAACGCCCATCAGGTCATTACGGACCATCTTTACGTAGTTCTCAATGGGGTTCTCACCAATGTAGGTATTAATAGCTGACAGACCCTGGGCAACAGCACCAGAGCGCTCAAGGGAAGCCTTGTCAACGAGGGTGATCTTCAGGTCATCGCTGGCCCATTTCTTGATCTCGAAAGCACAGCCACAAGCGGCCATACCACCACCGACAATGAGTACGTCGACATCGTGCTCAACGATCTCTGGATTCACAACGGCGTCGATTTCACCTTTGGGTTTATTCGGTAATGCCATATTAAAATCTCCTTACTAAATAATAAAAGATTTGATTTACAATTCTTCTTAACGATTCAAGAATGAATTATTTTGGTGTCGGGAGATCGCTCTCGAGCAGCAGACACTCATCATCAAGGTTAGCACCCTTCTCACCGGGATAGGCATTAGCAGCACCCTCAGAGGTAGTACGAACGGGGAACTTGAAGCGCTTCATGTTACCATTACGGAACTTAACAGTCCACATGATGGAATCGGCACTACGCATGGGATGAACCTGACCGCCCATGGGTACGAAGTCATCGTATCCACGAACAAAAATCGCGCCCTGCGGACAAATCTTGACACAGGAGTAACACTCCCAGCAAGCATCGGGCTCCTGATTGTAGGCCTTCATCTCTTCTTTGTTAAGTACCATCAGGTCGTTGGGACAAATGTACATGCACGCTGTTTTGTCGCCGCCCTTACAACCATCGCACTTGGAAGGATCTACGTAACTTGGCATTAAACTACCTCCTCGGTTTATTTTTACTTTTGCGACCCAGAACCGACTGGGCCAACTTAACCTCTTATTTACCAAGCACCCAAACCCCATCTCTCGAGGCCCAGACACTTAGACAAAAACTAAGTAACAACTCATTTTTATTAAGTTTTTATAACACTAAAAGTGCAACGCAATAAATGAACAGTCACTCATTTTCAACAAAGCTAATCTTATAATTTGTTGCCCTACAATTGTCAAGAAAATTAATTGGAGCTCTCTTGGGGTCTATTCGTAGGAAGAACGGACCAGAATTTCACGTGGCTTGGCGCCATCAGCCGGCCCGACTATGCCCTGACGCTCCATCTCTTCAATCATTCGCGCAGCTCGATTATACCCCACCCTGAGCCGCCGTTGAACCATGGATATGGACGCCTGCCCAGACTCGGTCACCAAGGCCACGGCCTGGTCATAGAACTCGTCCCGATCACTGCTTGCATCATCCTCCTGCCCCCCCTGTTCGGCCTCAACCTCAGCCATGACAGACTCATCATATGCCTCACCGCCCTGCTCCTTGAGAAACTGGACGATCCGATCAGTTTCAGCCTCAGAGATATAAGCTCCATGAATTCTCTGGAGACCAATACTGCCAGGGGGCATAAAGAGCATATCGCCGTTGCCCAAAAGATGCTCAGCACCAGAGCCGTCCAGAATGGTGCGCGAATCTATCTTTGAGGCAACCTTAAAGGAAATACGAGTGGGGAAATTGGCCTTGATCAGACCAGTGAGCACATCAACCGAGGGTCGCTGTGTGGCCAGTATGAGATGCATACCTGCCGCCCGCGCCATCTGCGCCAAACGAGCAATGGCTGTTTCCACATCTTTGGAGGCAACCATCATCAGATCTGCCAACTCATCAACGATGATCACTATATAGGGAAGTTTTTCCTCGGCCGTTTCATTATAGGAATCAAAACTTTTCACCCTGGCTTCTTCAAGAAGCAAATAACGACGCTCCATTTCTCGAACTGCCCAGTTGAGGGCACGGGCAGCCAGTCGGGGCTCAACGACCACAGGATGAAGGAGATGGGGAATTCCCTCATAACCAGACAGCTCGATCCGCTTTGGATCGATCATCAACAAGCGGACCTCAGCTGGGGTGGCATTATAAAGAAGAGAGGCAATAATAGTATTAATGGCCACACTCTTACCCGAGCCCGTGGCGCCCGCAATGAGCAAATGCGGCATCCTGGCCAGGTCAGCAACAACAGGACTGCCAACCACATCGAGACCAAGAGCAATGGAAAGCTTTGCTTTATTATCCCGATATTCCTCACCAACCATCAGGTCACGAATATATACAATTTGCCGCAGGGGATTGGGAATCTCAATCCCAAGAGCGGCCTTGCCCGGCACTGACCCCACAACACGAACCGACTGGGCTTTGAGGCCAAGGGCCAGATCATCGGCCAGGGCAACAATTTTGTTGATTTTGACTCCAGCTGCTGGCGCATATTCATATGTAGTGACAACAGGTCCGGGGGAAATACCCACCACACGACCTGTGACGCCAAAATTCTTGAGCTTCTGCTCAAGTTGCTTGGAAACCTGATAATAGACTTCTTTGTCCACCTGCTGCTGATCTTCATCCGGACGATCAAGAAAGGACAGGGGAGGAAGTCTCCAGTCGCCGCGAGCCACAGGCTGCAGGGCAAAGTCCTCATCACCGAGTGGCAACTGTCTGGATTGGACTGGCTCCTTGAGCACTGGCACAACATCCCCAGGCAACCTCTCCGACACCTTTTCCAAAACTGGGGCCTGTTTGACAGATTGCGCCCGAGTGGTCGCGATCGTGCTACTCTGCTTCCTCCGAACAAGCCGGGTGAACAGCGCAACCATACTCCCACAACCACACCAGACTCCGTTTGCCAGACCATAGGGAGAAAAACGGACGGCGAGCATCAATGCAATCAAGAGGAGCAAACAAAGAAAAAGAACAGTCCCCGGACCTCCAATCAACCCACGGGCCAAAACAAAAACAGTTCGACCAAGGAAGCCACCGCTATCAAGGCTGCCCCAGGCCTGAAGAGACGAGGCTGAAAGCAGACCACAGGCGGCAATCACCGCACCGGTCAGTCCGGCCGTAATCTGCGGCAATCGCTCAAAAGACATCCTGGGACTAAAGAAGAGGAGAGAAAAAAAGAGCAGGAGAGCGGCCAGGAGATATGCACCACGACCGGTAAAGCCAAACAATCCCTGGGCCAACAGCTGACCAACACGTCCGCCCCAGTTGCCCGCCGCAAAATCAGAAGCGACAAGGCTCAAAAGGACATACGAAGCGACAAAGACTCCAAAAACGGCAACAGCCTCCTGTTTCAAAGCTGGCCTTGTTGGTGTCGATTGCCGTCCTGCCATATCAGCTGGCCTGGGAAGAAGAAAGAGCCATTTTCACCGCATCAAGCACCCCATTCACAAAAGAGGGCGACTCATGTGTACCGTAGCGTTTGGCAATTTCGATTGCCTCATTAATAGCCACCTGCACCGGAACATCATCACGGACAGCCATTTCATAGACAGCTACCCGAAGAAGATTTCGATCAACGGTCGTCAGGCGCTCAACCCGCCAGTTGCTCCCGCTGGCTGCAATAAGGTCATCGATGCGACGACGATGGTCACGTACTCCCTGTAGGATTTCCAGGGCATAGGGATGAGCTTTTTTGGCCACCTCGTAAAGGATACAAAAACGCTCAAAGCGCTCACTGAGTTCATCACCGACAACCAGGTCCGCAACAGCGGCCATGTCATCTTGAAACAGAAACTGCAATGCCGCTTCTCGGGCCCGCCGCCGTATTCCCATAATTCATTATCCAGACGTAATATACAAAAACCCGAGGCTCAAAACCATTGAACCTCGGAAAAAACTGCAGTGGGGTTATTTCAACAAGCCGACCAAATTGGCCATTTCAATGGCAGCAACAGCCACATCAGCGCCTTTGTTACCAGCTTTGGTGCCGGAACGCTCAATGGCCTGCTCGATATTTTCGGTGGTCAACACTCCGAACAGGACCGGAACACCAGTCTCAAGTCCGACCTGTGCAGTTCCCTTAGAAACTTCGCTTACAACCACATCAAAATGAGGTGTGGCTCCGCGAATGACAACACCAAGACAGATTACGGCATCATATTTCTGGGATGCAGCCAGCTGCTTGGTAATCAGCGGAATTTCGAAGGCACCCGGAACTCGAATCACATCAATATCGTGCTCCTGGGCTCCGGAGCGGAGAAGGGTATCAATAGCCCCCTCGAGCAACTTCTCGGAGATAAACGAGTTAAAACGGGCAACCACGATCGAAAACTTCTTGCCGTCTGCCTTAAGATTTCCTTCAATATAATTTGCCATTATCCTCACCTTTTAACTGAGATGATTCACATCTACCGGATTACGGCAATGTGTTCAACAGTCCGTTCAATGTATTAATTCCCCAGCCTAACCACAACCTGAGAAAACGCCTTTCTTATTTTTCGTCAATTTCCATCAAGTGACCCATCCGATCTCTCTTGCACTGCAGGTAGCCCTTGTTATCATCACCGGCCTCCATCTCAATGGGAAACCGATTAACAACCTTGAGACCATACCCTTCAAGTCCAACAATTTTTTTCGGATTATTGGTCAACAGGCTCATGGTCCGAACCCCAAGATCACGAAGGATCTGGGCGCCAATCCCGTAATCACGAAGATCAGGCTTAAACCCAAGCTTAATATTGGCCTCGACCGTATCCATCCCCTCTTCATCCTGAAGGCGATACGCCTTAAACTTATTAACCAGGCCTATGCCACGACCTTCCTGACGCATATACAGGATCACACCACTTCCCTCCTGCTCAATCATCTGCATGGCCGCGTGTAACTGAGACCCGCAATCGCAACGGGCCGAGCCAAAGACATCACCGGTCAGACACTCGGAATGAACCCGAACCAGGACAGGTTTCTCCGGGTCGATATCCCCCTTGACCAGAGCGACATGCTCATGGGCATCAACATCATTGGTGTAAACCACCGCCCTGAACTCACCCGCATGGCTGGTGGGCAGACGAGCCTCAGCTGCACGGTGAACCAAAAGATCCTGTCGCAGACGGTAGGCCACAAGATCAGCAATGGTAATGATCTTCATGTCATGTTCTGCGGAAAACGTCTCGAGATCCGGCATCCGCGCCATGGTACCGTCTTCTTTCATGATCTCACAGATGATTCCCGCCGTCCGCAATCCAGCCAGCCTCGAGAGATCCACTGACCCCTCGGTCTGACCAAGACGCACAAGAACCCCGCCTTCACGGGCGCGCAGAGGGAAGATATGCCCGGGGCTGATGATATCTGTAGGTTTGACATCAACGGCCACGGCAGCCTCAATGGTCCGGGCACGGTCAGCAGCTGAAATGCCGGTGGTCACACCGGTTCGGGCTTCGATACTGACCGTGAAGCCTGTGCCATAGGGCGACTTGTTATCATTGACCATCATCGGCAGTTCCAGCTTGTCAACCAGATCCGGACTCAGGGTCAGACAGATCAGGCCACGACCGTAGCGAGCCATAAAGTTAATGGCCTCAGGAGTAACAAACTCAGCGGCCATATACAGGTCACCCTCATTCTCCCGATCCTCGTCATCAACCAGGATGACCATTTTACCGGCTTTAATATCCTCTAACGCATCTTCTATTGTGCTGACTGCCATAACTCTATCCAATCAAAAAATTAACAATAACACCGGATCCATTTACCAAAGAGCCCGATTAGAAAAATCCATTTTCGGCCAGAAAGGCCGGATTTATAGTACTCGTTCCAGCTGACGCAGCTCCCTTCGCCGGATCGATGGACAAAAGTTTTTCAACATACTTGCCGATAATATCAACCTCAATATTAACCCGGCTACCACTTTTAAGCTCACCCAATGCAGTGACCTGCAAGGTATGCGGGATAATCGAGACTGAAAATTGACCGGAACTGCAAGAGTTCACGGTCAGACTGACGCCGCTGATGGTGATCGAACCTTTTTCAATAACATAGCGATCAAACTCAGCGGGATAGGTGAAATCAAACAAGGTATAATCACCCTGGGTCTTTCGCTCTCGAACAACTGCAACACAGTCCACATGGCCGGAAACGAGATGCCCTCCCAGGCGGTCAGACAAACGCAGAGCCCGTTCCATATTGACATGCCCCCCCACTGCCATTTCACCAAGCGTGGTACGCGACAAACTCTCTGGGGAAACATCGGCACTGAACCGGCGACCGTTTATATTGTAGGCCGTCAGACAAACACCATTGATGGCAATGGACTCACCCTCCTGGGGATCAGGCAGATCAAAAGCAGATTCAATTTCAAATGTCAATCCGCCACCTGCGCCCCGTTTCCGAAGCAAAGTGCCCATGCCTGCAACAATTCCTGTAAACATGATTCAGATTTCCGCCCTTATTGAGCGGGGGCCTCCAGTGCTTCAGCCTTTCGAACAAATTCTGCCGCCATCTTCTTATGCTTAAATCTCGAATGTATTGAGGCAATGGTGCGATACGTATCCGCAGCCTTAGCCGCTTCATTGGCCTCGATGTAGATCTCGGCCAGCTGCTCAAGGGTGAGCACTGTCTCGTGCGGATTGTTATCCAGATTATACCCGTGAACAAGTTCCAAGGCGAGCTTGATGGCCTCTTTGGTTTGCCCCAGGCCACGATGAGCACGAATGAGTTGTTTTGACAGCATATTCATGCTCATGGGGTCATCCTGACGCTCGCAAATCTCAAAGGCACGACGAAGATGATCCAGTGCCTTTGCATAATCACCCCGTCCCAGACAGAGCAGGGCCAGCTGATTGGAGGCATTGGCCACTCCGCTTTCATTGCTCTTTTCTTCAAAGGCCAGCAATGCATTATGGAAGGCCAAGGCTGCCTGGCCCAGTTCTTTATTGCTCAGGAACTCCTGACCGTCTTCATACTCGGCCTGAGCCGGATCAGAGGAGCGCTTCTTCTCTTTTTTCTCAACCGGTGCGATATTACCGATGGGTTGAATAACACTATTACTCATTTTGTTTCTCCTTCACGAATCAGAGCCAGGGCCTCGCGAGCCACCTGCCCAACAGTCACAGTTGCGGGGATGCCTGCCTCCCAGATGACAAATTCGGCCTCGTCTGTAACCAGTTCAAGCAATTGCGTGGTTGTTTCAGTGGCCTTAATTCTCCCCAGAAGCAAGGCTGTGAGGCCGCGCATCTGAGGTTCTGGATGCTGCAGGAAATGGAACAAATTATAAAATGGGGTCTGCCGAATCAAATCAGACCGCTGGCCTGCAATTCGAGCCAAAGCCCTCAGAACTTGAGGCTGCGTGGACTCATCACCCATGTAGCTGAGTAAATGTCGAGTAAAAGCCCCAAAGATATCCGTACGCGCGCTGACAATCTCGCCAATAGCCTCGAGCATGCCCCAGGGAGTGGCCGCCGAATCAGAACAAGCCTCGTAGAGCCGGTGCAACAGTTGAGAGACCTGGCCTGGATCACGGGTCGCCACCCGGGCACATACCTGCCCCATGAATGCCGCCAGACGCCAACGCCTGGCCTCATCAGCATCATAGAGAAGGCGCTGCATCAGACGCAGGGATTTTTTGTCATCCAAACAGAGACGAACCGCCCCATCCACATCGAGCTTGTCCACCAACTCTCGTACGATCTTTTTATTGGCACGCAGCGGCTTATGTCCTGGTTCAACATCCGGCTCCACATCAGGCACGACTGGTACCTCACGTTGACTTGCCTGGGCCGCAAGCTGTTCTTTCTTGGCCTTGACTCGTCGAGACACCTCGGCGATATCCTTGTGCAAACGGACAAAATAAAGGACACCACGCACTGGTCGGCCATCGAGATTTCTGGTATTCACCACTTGATGGGTGACCTCATCATAGTCTTCGACACGCCCTGTGAGATAATCGTCTTCGGGCATCAAATCCCAGGCAAGATCCCAGTTATTGTCACAGGCGAAAACCATGGCCTCGACCATGGCAGAACCAACATTGTGACCAGTGGCGTCACAGGTATAGACAGCACCACAACCACAACGCCCAACCATAAACTCGGAAAGACTGCGCTCAATAGCATCGCTGGCCCGCCCCACCTTCTGACCACAGAACGGGCACCAGGGGGGAGTTGTAATCTTTGTTTTTTTCATGTCTTCACACTCTCAACGACAGGCAGCAAATCACAGCGACTCCCTTCAGGACAACACCGTTCAATAAGTTACAATACTGACATAACCCTAACTAGTGATTCAGGCTTGTTCATTTGAGACTTCAAAACCTACCGGATCTGCTTAAGGGCTCAAATGCACAAAAACTGGAACTGCCGCTCAACAGTTATGCCAGTTTTTCATCGAGCCGGGCTGCAAACTCAGGTGAGACCGAATAACCAAGCTCAGCCGCCTTATCCAGCTCAATCTTGGCAGCCTTGAAATCACCAACAAAGTAGAGGGCCACAGCCAGGTTATTGTGGGCCAGATTATTGTCCGGCTCAAGTTCAATGGCCTTACGTGCAGCTTTCAAGGCTCGCTCATCTTCTCCCTTCATGGTCAACACGGAGGTCAGGTTAGCCCAAACCGTCACAAGTTTAGGATCGTGCTGCAGGGCTGTCTCATAGGCAGCGATGGACTTATCGAGTTCGTTCTTCTGCTGCCAGATCAATCCGAGGTTAGCATGCCCCTGTGCTGCTTGCGGCATGGCCTTCACTGCAGCCTCATTGAGTTCCAGAGCTTTGGCAATATCACCACGACCAAAATAAATAGCCCCGAGATTAATCATACTCTCGGCACTACGGGGGTCTATCTCCAGAACCCGCTCAAGACCTTTCATGGCATCTTCGACCCGACCGATCTTGAGATAGACCAGCGCCAGATGATGATGGGCCATAACACTCTCGGGGTGCTGCTCGCATTTTTTCTCGAGTTCTGCAATTACCGCGTTAATATCTTCCTGTACCGCTTCAGACATAATTCAAATTCCTCAATATATTCCTTAAAGGGGTCACCAACACTCACTCAGTCAGTGGGTCATTTCACGTTCACCAGCACCCAAGAAAGCCTCTGCGACAAAAGGGGGGTATCTTTTAAGATGGCCTACACTATAGACACCTTGGGGCCACATGCAAGTAGAAAATCGGTAACTCTTCAGGAGCGCCCCATCTGCTTTGTCATCGGCCTGCTCATGTACAGATCAACTGTTAAATTTTTCCTCACATGAAAGCATAATTTCCTGTTGCTGCTGGGTCAGAATCTCCCGGGCCAGAAGCACATCACGAGCAATTTGGGCCGAAAGTTCACTGATCCCGGCGAATTTTTGCTCGCCCCGCAAATAACGCAGAAGATTAACCTTAATGGGCTTCCCGTAAATATCCTGGTTAAAATCAAAGATATGAACTTCTGCCACCAATCGCTGATCGTCAAACGTCGGATTATACCCCACGTTGAGGACTCCACCGTAGCATTTGCCGTTGCAAATGACCTGGGCCACATACACCCCGATCTTAGGCACCAGATCCTCTTCGTCCACATACAGATTGGCCGTAGGAAAGCCGATTTCACGACCACCACGCTGCTTGCCCAGTGCAACCACCCCTCGTATCTGATAATAGCGACCAAGAAGATTTTTGGCATCGGCCATCCGCCCTTGGCACACCAGCTCACGAATCTTCGTTGAACTGGCCAGCATACCATCTTCATAATGTGCGTCGATCACGGTGACACCAAAACCCTTTTCAGCACCCTGCTTTTTCAGAAAATCAATATTCCCGACTCGCCCCTTTCCAAAGGCGTAATCATAGCCAACCACCAGTTCCTTCACCCCGATACGTCGAAGCAGAACTTCATCAACAAAATGATCAGCAGTCGTAGTGGCAAACCTCATATTAAAAGGGACAATCACCAGAACGTCAATCCCTGCATACCCAATCAATTCGGTCTTCTGCTCGCAGGTAGAGATCAACTTGATTCCATCGGGACGCAGAACCTGCAGAGGATGGGGGTCAAAGGTGATCGCCACGCTCGTACCATCACATTTATAAGCCTTCTGGACCACATCAGCAAAAAGGAGTTGGTGTCCGATATGAACACCATCGAAATTGCCGATGGTTACACACGCCCGCGGGAAGGGTTTCTGGATTTGCTCCAGCTCTCTATATATTTCCATAATCAGCCATTATACTCGATGTTCTTTTTTCTATCCACCACCAAGAAAGCCTTGACAAAAACCCACCGCAAAGGCATATTGCCATCGTTATACAGAGGTTGCGAATTTGCTGAAAATGCTCGACTGAGATACACTTCGCTGCTTCTTTTTTTATAGATGGTTCATGCCTCGGTGGCGGAATTGGTAGACGCGCATGGTTCAGGTCCATGTGAGCTTAGCTTGTGGGAGTTCGACTCTCCCCCGAGGCACCATTATAAAATTTCATATCTGTTCACCCTCACCACATTCACCCCTCATTCCCCACCAAGATCTGCATGTCATCTGACATGCAACAATCTACACACCTGCCTTCCACAAAAAACCATCCTTTCTTTGTGCCCACACTCTCCCCGTTGCAGACAATCTTTCAGCCGCAACCTCCATAAGACCATTGCCAAATCAACTCCCCATAGCTACCCTATAAAAACGTAACCCTTTCTCCGACTCCCCCTGCATTTTCGGCCATGGAACAATACGCCACCAAATCCCCGCACGATCGGATCATTCTCAACACCCATGATGGAGAACGAGCGGGCACGTGCACCCTCGTTCTCCAGGCAGTGAACATTCCACACAGGCTAGAGCAAACCGAAGACGGTTTAAACATTCTGGTTCCAGAAAGTCTCTATGAGGCAGCGCTGCGGGAAATAGTAGCCCATGACCAGGAGAATCGAGACTGGCCACCTCCCCCCTTCCAGGCTGAACAGGACTTCACGCCACTGCTCCAACCCCCAACCCTGCTGCTCATTGGCAGCCTGATGATCTTTTATTCCATAACCGGTCCCTGGGATGCTTCATCAATCTGGTTTACGGCCGGCAGTGGCGACTCCGACGCTATCCTCAATCAGGGACAGTGGTGGCGGCTGCTCACCCCGCTGACCCTGCATGCCGACCTCGTCCACCTCCTGGGCAATTGCCTCATGGGGGGTGTGCTGATCCACGCCTTCTGCCGCCTTCTTGGCAACGGCCTTGGGCTTTTTGCACTTCTGCTCATCGGAGCCTGTGGCAACCTGATGAATGTTTTCTGGCATGGACCAGGGCATCATTTTGTCGGTTTTTCCACTGCCGTCTTTGGGCTCATCGGCATGCTCTCATCCATGGGCAGCACACGCCGGAAACAGCGCACCGGTCAGCACCTTTTCATCCCTCTGATGTCAGGCGCAGCCCTTCTGGCCATGACTGGCAGCTCCGGGGAAAACACTGATTTCGGCGCACATCTGGCCGGTCTGATTGCAGGCCTTGTGGCGGGTTGGTTTCTGGACCGAAAACCCTTCACAACACTCAAACATTCCTTCCTCTTTCAGTCCATCCTCTTTACACTGGCATGCACAGTTCTTATCGGTAGCTGGAGTACGGCTCTGAAAACGGCTACTTTTCAATAAAAATAGAGCTGTAAACTGCTGCCTGAAGGATATGACGATCGACCAACCCCAACCCGACTCCAACCAGGAAGGCAACAAATCGCTTTTCCTTTACAATCAGGACAACTGCCGGTAAACTTTAGCAGAAAGAATCTATGCAACAGCAGCCATGGACATAATTTGTCCGCTGTGCAAAATAGTATCCACAACACTTGTAATCCCCTCAAAAAGCCTTACATCTATCAATTCGTAAGTGATTAAAACGCCTATGGGATCACAGGAATACAGAGCAACACATACAATTGTTATAACCGGCACACACCGAAACTAAACCCGATCGTCGACAACCCAGGAGACAAGCCTCATGTCCAACGACCAACAACCACCATGGGGTCAGAAGAAACGACCTCAGTCACCTGAAGAAATGGTGGCTCAACTGATCAGCAAAATTCAGAACTATTTTGCTGGGACCAAGAAAAACAGTTCCGGGGGGGATCCCGAACAAAAAGGCCCACGCAATCCCATGGCTGGGCTTGGAAAAATCTTCTCCATCATCCTGTTCGTCATCTTGCTCCAGGCGGTATATGCCTCCTTTTTCAAGATCGCCCCAAGTGAAGTGGGAGTCATCCTGCGCCTGGGTGAATACAACAAGACAGTACAGGCAGGTCTCCATTTCAAGATCCCATTCATCGACGTCCTGCACAAGGTTGACGTGGAAGAAATTCGGAAAGAAGAATTTGGATTTCGCAGCCGTCAACCCGGACAGACATCCACCTTTAACCGAAGTGGCTATGACATGGAATCTCTCATGCTCACCGCCGACAAAAACGTCATCAACGTCGCCTGGATTGTTCAATTCAGGGTCATGGACCCACAACATTTTCTCTTCAAAGTCAAGGATGTACGCCAGGCAGTGCGTGACGTTTCCGAGAGCGTCACCCGCCGTATCGTCGGCAACATGGACTTTGACTACGTCCTCAGTAACCGCGACGTCCTTGCAGCTGCGGTCAAAAGTGAAATCCAGTCTCAGCTGAACACACTCGAGTCAGGCATTGCCATTGGCACAGTTCAGTTCCAGGACATCAATCCACCTGACCAGGTCAAGCCGGCCTTCAACGAAGTCAACGAGGCTGATCAGGACATGAAACGACTGGTCAATGAGGCCGAAGAAACCTACAACCGGGTCATCCCCAAAGCTCGCGGTAGCGCGCTGCGAATGGTTGAAGAAGCGCATGGCTATTCAATCAACCGGACCAATGAGGCCAAGGGTGAAACAGAGCGTTTCCTTGACATCCTGCGCGAATACAAAAACGCCACAGATGTTACCCGTCAGCGTATGTACCTTGAGACCATGCAGGAAATTATCCCCTCAGTCCAATCTCTCTATATCATGGACGAAGGCCAGAGCTCGCCTCTGCCTCTGCTGAATCTCTCCGGAAATAAAGCCGCTGCAGGCAAATAACAGCCAAGGAATCTCACAATGAAACAAGCAATACAATTTTTCCTCGTCGGCCTGATTGTGCTGGCGGCCATCGTTATATACGATGGCTTCTTCATCCTCTCAGAGGGTAAACAGGCCATGATCACCCAGTTCGGGGCCCCGGTGGGCAAGCCCATTACCGATGCAGGTCCGCACCTGAAACTCCCCTTTGTCCAGCAGGTCAACCTGTTTGAGAAGAAGATCCAGATCTGGGATGGCGATCCCAACCAGGTTCCCACCAATGACAAGACCTTTGTCTATCTGGACGTGACCGCCCGCTGGCGGATCTCCGATGCCCTGAAGTATATGCAGGCAGTCAAGACCGAGCCTCGGGCACAGTCCCTGCTCGATGATATTATCGATGGTACGGTACGCGATATGGTCAACAAAAATGACCTGATCGAAATTATCCGCAGCTCTGACTGGTCCATGGACACCATGACCCCAACGAACCGTAACCCGGGCGAAGCCCCCAAACAGGGGCGTGATCAGATTGCCACCCACATTCTCGAAACAGCAGCCAAGGTCACCCCGCAATACGGGATTGAGCTGACTGATGTTATGTTCAAGCGGGTCAACTACATCGAGTCTGTTCGACTGAAAGTCTATGATCGAATGATCTCTGAACGGAAACGGATCGCAGCTGAAAAACGATCCACCGGTGAAGGGCAAAAAGCAGAAATTCTGGGAAAAGTTGACCGCGAACTCAAGGAGATCACCTCCTCGGCCAAGCGTGACGCCGTAACCATTATGGGCCAGGCCGACGCTGAAGCCACCAAGATCTACGGTCAGGCCTACAGCCAGGATCCAGACTTCTACGCATTCATCAAAACCCTGGAAAGCTACCGGAACATGCTCGGTCCCAACAGCTCGCTGGTACTGTCTTCAGACTCAGATATGTTTCGGTATTTGAAATCTATCGACGGCCAAAAATGATGAATTGTCCCCAATTCATCAAAAAAATAAGATACAGCAAATAGATGATCAGTCTGCCGGTTCCGAATCATCGGAGCCGGCGGCCGGGAATGATGGGGCGTGTTCTCTTGCAAAGGGAATACGCCCCTTTGCGTTGAGGAGTTGCTCCAGCTGTTCGAGCTGCTCTTCGTCATCAAGAGCCTCAACCCCGAGATGCTCAAAACGACAGGCACAGTGGCTCAACTGCGCATCACACCAAGGACAGATTTCCACAGGGCAGCCGAAATGATGCACCTCTCCAGCCTTTACAAAACAGGAAGGGCAATATTCTGAAGCAGCAGAGCTGATCGGTTGATAGTCGGGACAGATGCTCAAATCCGGACAGAATGCACGAAAGGCCTCGACATCTTTGAAGCCAAAAAAATCCAGTAATTCAGGATCAACCACACCACTTGAAAACTCACCCAGCCAAACGGCCTGTTGTTGGGAATCAACCAGACAGAGATAAGTATAATTGCTGCTGGACAGGGCAAAGAGAAAAAGATCTTCCCGGTGGGTGATAAGGACGATACGTCGCAATGCTTCACCATGGGGATCCGGCAGGCCTGTATAATAAAACCTGAGCAGAGTCAGACCAAAAAAATCAGAACCATAGCGCTCAAGGATCTCGAGCGCCTGAGGTAATTCATCCTCAACCACACCATAACGGATATAAAGCGCAATCTCTTCCCGCTCAGCAGTTGCCTCCTGCTCCCGCAACATCAAATCATCTCCGCACGCGCCACCTGAATAGCCGTAATCCAGCGCTGGGTCTCTGCGGCCATATCTTCTGCCTGACTGACAGCAGTGACCACAGCAATGCGCTTAACACCCGCAGCACATAACTCTGCCACATGCTCCAGCTTGATCCCGCCCATGACAGTAAAGGGCAACGGACAAGCCTTGGCAAAATTGATAACTGCCTGAGGGCCAAGGAATTTTTTCAGTCCTTCCTTGGTTTCCGTGGAATAGATAGGTCCGATATTAAAATAGGACACCGGAGATTCGCGACGTTCCACTGCTCGCCCCAGAGCCTTGACTTGCGCCAAGGTATTGCAGGATTGACCAATCAACAGATCCGGGGCCAGGATACGAATTTCTGCCGGTGGCAAATCATCCTGACCAACATGTAGACCATCTGCGCCAGATAAAAGGGCAATATCAAGACGGTCATTAACCAGAAACAGTGCCCCGGCCTCTCGCGTCTTTTCCCGAAAATACCTGGCCTTTTCCAGGAGCTTGCGATCAGAGCTCTCCTTATCACGCAGTTGAACAATTCGTGCCCCGCCACTCAAGACTGCATCGAGCCATTCCTGATCACTTCGGCCGGCAGACAGCTTTTCACAACTGACGGGGTAAAGACTGACCGCATTTTCAAATTGTGCCACACGGCGGAGATAGAGGTGGCTGACAGGTGCCAGACAACAGTTCATCTGTTTCATTAAATGTATTCTTCCGTAACAATCCGCTTGAGATTTTACACATCGATCCCAAGGGACATATTATTATTTTAATCAACCAATAGCCCATGAACAGGCGGTTGACACACATCCATCTATGCCTTGACTTGCTTTTTTCCAGTAAAGCAGGTACATTATCAATTCAATATCAAAAGCTCTCGCAAGGTTTGTTCGTTTGTTCTTGTGGCAGAGTTTTTCTGCTCACTATCTTCCCGGTTCCGAGTCCTGGTGCCAGGGTACAATCCACCCGGCAACAGGTACGCAGTTTACAGCATTTTATCACACTGCGCACCACTTCCTTTTTACGCCACATGAAGCCGGAATAACACGAACTAACCCCACGAGAAAGCAATATCTCCCGTCACCGCCAGCACAGGAATCCGCTATGTCAGAAAGAAACGCTACACTCATCGTTGAAGACGCCACCTACACCCTCCCGATCATCGAAGGCAGTGAAAAAGAAAAGGCAATCGATGTCCGCTCTCTGCTGAAAGACAGCGGACATATCACCCTGGATTCGGGTTTCATGAATACCGGTGCCTGCCAGAGCAACATCACCTTTCTTGACGGCAAGAAAGGAATTCTCAATTATCGCGGCTACCCCATTGAAGAGCTGGCTGAACGCTGCTCATTTGTCGAGGTGGCCTACCTGCTGTTGCACGGCGAACTCCCCAACCGCCAGGAGCTCAACGAATTCCGAGCCTTACTGGCCCGGTATGCCCTCCTGCATGAGGACATGATCCATTTCTTTGATCATTTTCCACCCAATGCCTCGCCCATGTCGATACTGTCGACCATGATCAATGTCCTGTGCAACTATTACCCGGAAATGACAGCCCAGCCTGATCCTTACGAGGCCTTCATCGCCACTGCTGCCCGCTTGATGTCAAAGATCCGAACCATCGCCGCCTTTTCATACAAAAAGTCCATCGGCCACCCGCTGGTCTATCCGCGCGCTGATCTCTCCTACTGCGGTAATTTCCTCAACATGATGTTTGATCGACCAGTCATTCCATACGTCGTTCAGCCAGAGGTCGTCGCCACCCTGAACAAACTCCTGATTCTCCATGCCGACCATGAGCAGAACTGCTCCACCTCTACCGTCCGCATGGTGGGAAGTGCCGGAGTCAACCTGTACGCATCAATTTCAGCCGGTATCAGCGCCCTGTGGGGCCCTCTGCACGGTGGGGCAAACCAGGCGGTCATCGAGATGCTTGAGGCCATTCACCGTGACAACAATGACTTTGGCAAATACATCGCAAAAGCCAAAGACCGCAACGACCCTTTCCGTCTTTCAGGCTTTGGCCATCGGGTCTACAAAACCTTTGACCCACGGGCTGCAATCATCAAAAAGGCCTGCCACCAAACTCTGGCCGCTCTCAACGTTGATGACCCCTTACTCGATATCGCCTTAAAACTGGAAGAGATTGCCCGTAACGACGACTACTTTATCTCACGCAACCTCTATCCCAATGTCGACTTTTACAGTGGCATCATCTACCGGGCCATGCGTATCCCCACCAACATGTTCCCTGTCATGTTCGCCCTTGGACGGCTCCCCGGCTGGATGTCACATTGGCATGAAATGATGCAGGATCCAGACACCAAGATTGGCCGCCCCCGCCAAATCTACACAGGCCCGGCCCAGCGCCCATTTGTGCCGTTACACGAACGCGAGTAAAACCGACCAAAACAGATCTCCCCAAAACACAAATTCCGCCCTGCTGCACACATCAGCAGGGCGGAATTTGCATTTGAAGCTATTGCACCCAGGGCAGGTGCGTCCTTGTAACATCACAAAATTATTGTGATACCATCACCCCCTTGGCCAGACTACTGCCCACTTCACAGTTGACCACCAGAGGAACGGCTAACTCCAAGGCCTGTTCCATTGCCTGGACCACCACCTCACGTGTCCGCTTCAATTCCACCTCGGGTAATTCCAAGACAAGCTCATCGTGAATCTGCAAAAGAAGGCGGCCACTCAAGCACTGCTTTTGCAGTTGCTCATCCACCCGGATCATGGCCAGCTTGATGATATCAGCAGCCGTTCCCTGAATCGGAGTATTGATCGCCATCCGCTCAGCAAATTCACGCCTGTTTTTATTCTTATCCGCAATCTCCAGCAAAGGTCGTCGCCGCCCCAAAAGTGTTGTAACATAACCATCCTCACGAGCCTGGGCCACGATTTTCTCCATAAAGGTCTTAACCCCGCTGTAGAGTCGGAAATAACGATCGATGAAACGCTGAGCCTCCTTGCGGCCAATATTGAGCTGGTTGGCCAGGCCAAAACTGCTCATACCATATACAATACCAAAGTTAATACTCTTGGCCACCCGGCGCATCTCAGACGTGACCAGCATGGACGAGACATTAAAGAGTTCGGCCGCTGTCCGACTGTGCACATCCTCATTCTGACGGAAAGCCGCCAGCAAGGCCTCATCCCGGGAGTAATGAGCCAAGACCCGAAGATCGATCTGCGAATAATCGGCAGCCAGGAAAATCAATCCATTACCGGGAATAAACGCCTGTCGAATACGACCACCTTCCTCGCCGCGGATTGGAATGTTCTGGAGATTTGGATGACTCGATGATAAACGGCCCGTGGCCGTCACAGTCTGGTTGAACGAGGTATGGACTCGGCCGGACACAGGATCAATCAGACCAGCGAGCTTCTCGACATAAGTAGAGAGAAGCTTGGCCATGTTACGGTAAGCGATAATCCGGGCCGGTAATTCGTGTCTGGATGCCAGTTTCTCAAGCACGGCAGCATTTGTAGAATAACCGGTCTTGGTTTTTTTACCATGCGGCAGGCCAAGCTCATCAAAGAGAATAACACCCAGCTGCTTTGGCGATTGAATGTTAAACTCTCGCCCGGCCAACTGATAAATCTCTTGTTCAAGGACCTGAAGCCTGGCTTTAAACTCCACGGACAACTCATCGAGAACCTGCGGAGAAACAGTGAGACCATTCATCTCCGTTCCAATGCACGACAGTGCCATTTGCTCCCACAGCCCAGCCGTCTGTAGAGGATACCATGTCAATCTCGTAC
>JACKQG010002158.1_pt1 | contig 26106 bp, 14 predicted proteins | sample 8237621 | NCBI WGS metagenome assembly JACKQG01 (sample SAMN15677084, study PRJNA649215) | marine metagenome | biome: marine; feature: Black Sea; material: saline water; isolation source: suspended particulate matter (SPM) from the Black Sea western gyre | collected 2013-06-09/2013-06-10 | depth... | reverse complement strand
TGGGCATTCCTCCGGGGGCTCTACAAACCTTCAAACGACGGTGCGGAACGTGAGGAATACGACGAACTGTGCTCACAAGAATTCGTCATCTGCGAAATCGAAATCGTCTCACTTCTTCGAGGACACAAGAAGCAGCGAGTCCAAATCCGTAACATCCTGGCCGAACTTCAGCGGGCCTTCGCAGCTGGCACCAATGGCACGCTCTTTGAGCACGAAGAAATTCGAGGTTCGTGCCGTGCGGTGATTCGTGTCACGGGAGCGATGTTTAAGCGGCTGGTTGAAGAACAGAATTGGCAGACAAAGATTAGCTGGTTCGAACCGAAGCCAAAGTTCCAGACTTTTCATTCCGTCTGGCATGACTTCAATGTTGGGGAACTCGGCGAATTCCATCCGCCGGACGAATCCGCGCCGGTTGTGTGTGTCATGGACACGGGCGTCACTGCCGGAAATCCGTTTCTGGAACCCGTCACAAGAGACGACCTGCTTCACTCGTTCCTGAGAAAGGCACCGGAAAACCCCTTTGATGAATTTGGTCACGGGTCTGGTGTCGCATCACTTGTTGGCTACTACGCAGTCAATCTCGAAAAAGGAGCCGCGAACAGCGCGAATGTCTGGGTAGCCGGTGCACGTGTGCTTGACGAAAATAACGAACTCGAAGACGAACGACTGTTTTCAGCAGTAATTCGCGAAGTCGTCGGAATGTTCGTGCCAAAGGGCGTGCGGATCTTCGTGCTCGCCATCGGCGATGCCGGAAAGAAGTGGAACCCGGCAACGAAACGGACGATTCCGAGGAAATCATGGGTGGCTCGCACGCTCGACCACCTATCGCGACAACACGATATTGTGTTTGTGACATGCACTGGTAACCTCGACCGCTCGTCCGTTCGATGTTTCCTTGACGAGGGGATCTCGTATCCGGAGTATCTTGTAGACGAAGACTCGCGAATCCTTGACCCAGGGCAAGCCGCACTCGCCTTGACCGTTGGCTCCATCGCTCCGGGAACTCTGGTGGTTTCTTCGCCGGGGACAGCAATCGCATCGGCTCATCAGCCGTCTCCCTTTACTCGTTCTGGTCCCGGAATTAGAAACGAAATCAAACCAGAGCTTGTCGAATACGGCGGCAATCTTATTCGGGACGCGAGTGGGGACTGGGTGACGGAGAATCCTGGAACAAACGTCGTTATGGCGAGCCATCAGCTTTCGCCCGCCGTCTGCCACGACCAGGGAACGAGTTATGCTGCGCCGCGTGCGGCCTACAAACTGGCCCAAGTGCTGGGCGACCTCGAAGACCTAGATGTCGGATCAGTCTCATCGGCTCTACTGAAGGCATTTTTGGTCAACTCCGCAACTTACCGGGGCGATAATGATGCACTTCAGCACGTGCAGAACCGCCTCGACAAACAGAGACAATGGCTCAACGTGCTTGGTTATGGATTTCCGGACCACGTTCGGGCAACTTACTGCGACGATTACTCGACGATCCTCTACTATCAAGGAGAAATTACGCCGAATGACGTCGCCTTTTTTGACGTTCCTATTCCCGATTCACTTCGCGATTCAGGGTCAACAAAGCGACTTACAGTCACAGTCGTTCACACGCCTGAAGTGCAACGTTGGGGCTTGGAACGATACACGGGAACCGATCTCAAGTGGCGAATGTTCCGTGGTAACGTACGCCAGGACGATGTAATCGCCGCCATGGCAACCGACGAAGAGGCGACAAACGAAAACGACCCGGAGTCTGACGATATTGAACTTCCGAACGAACTCAAGTTTTTACACAAGATTAACCGCCGTTCCCGCGGCGTCGTCCAGCACGATATTCACGAATGGACGCAGCACCGGGAAGGTTACAGCGACAGTTATTACACTCTGGCAATCGCTGCCTATGAACGTTGGAGTCGTAAGAATCCGGCCAACGTGCCGATCGCCGTGGTCATCCGGCTTGAGGATCTTGGGCGTGTCGCCAAGGTTTACGCAGATGTTTCACGGATCTTGGCCGAACTGCAGATCGAATCTGAGGCTCGTCAGTAGACTTCAGCGCGCAAGAAGGGTCGTTTGCCAGCCAGTCAGTTCTCTTTGGTTGAGCTGGAGAAGCTGTTTGGGCGGCCGGGAGGGCGTAACGTGCTTTCCAGGCGGAGTTTCTTGACGATCTGGGGCGACCAGCGGTCGTGGCCTAAAGGAGAGCCTCACTGGGCGCACCGTTTCAGGGCGGCGTGTTGACATGGTCCACCCGACCGGGCCAGCCGCTCAGCAGCAATCGCTACTTCGCCGCATTGTACTTCCAGCGATGCAGTCCGCACCGCGGCCTCGAAAGCAAGAGAAGGCATGCCGAACTGGTAAGCCCACCAAGGCGACGCCGCACTGCAGCACGTGCCGCGAAGATGGCCATTATGGCCTAAGCAAGAGTATGCGGTTACCCCAAGGGCCTGGGAAGTCGCCCCAGATCGTTGACGTAACCGGTTCGGTCTCTCAGTGTGTTCAACCTTCGCAGATCCGCCGGGTGCAGCTTCGTCGTCGAACGTCGCCAACAGGTACGTCGCCTGGTCCGGTCCCGCGTAGGGCCGCCAGAAATCGACCTCGGTTGCCTCAAGCGAGACACCAAGCAGCAGCAGAATGGTGGCTGTGATCACGAGGCGTATAATTCGTCCAGACTTCATGGCGACGGTCCGCAATGGGAGAAGCGGTACCCGAGCACGAAGTCGTAACGGGCGCTAAGAATCGTGTCTACGATCGAGAGCGTATTAGGAGGTAGGACCAATTTCGTACAAGACTCATACCAGATCAACGAGTACCGGCCCTTCGAAATCCTCCGTGTCCTCTGCGCCTCCGTGGTGCTTTCAACGAACCTATGACAACACGGAGACGCAGAGAGCGCGGAGGAGGCTCACCGCGATCATCGAAGCAAGTATCAGTATACGTGTGAAACGGCACGAGAAGTCTCGTGAAAACCTCCTGAACTCTCGTGAAAATCAGACCACGGACAGACTCGAACTCACATTCCGCACTTCGGGCTCAGGCATTTTTCCATTTTCCACGCGTGACTTTCGGAGCTTGAGTTCCGTGAATCTGCGGCCGATCGTGCAGGAGTACGTGGGCTCATTCTGCTCAGCCTTCCGGTCGCTGATCGAAACCATCGATCTCAATGCCGCAGTCTATGAGACTGCTCTGATGTGAGCGGGCCTCGGGACGCGACGCCACTGCGTGTGGCCGAATGCCGTCCGGTCTTCACGCGACTTGATATTGCGGTCATTCTTTGCTTCTGCGTTTGTTTCCGACAAGTGTCTACCATTAAGGTCTTCCATGTTTTTCCGCTGTTTGCGGCGGCTGCCAGATAGCGGCTTCGCGCGAAATACAAACAACAATTTTTTTGGGCGTTCGCAGGCCCCGCAAAAACCACGATCTGGCGTCGCGTATCCGCGCATTTCAGGTGAGCAACTTTTTTCGCCTGAGACGAGGCTTTGACAACGGCTATCACAAATTGACGTGGAATATTTTTTCCCTTGCTTTCTTTATTCAGTGGACATTCACTTGTTGCGGGGACGTTAACCGCGGCGTAGCGAGTGCGACGCCGGCGTCGCCAAACATGTTCGTATCCACGTATCGAAAGCAAGACTACGATGAAAATTCAGAACGGATTGCAGAAGGATTCGTCCCTTGCCAAGTTCGTCGTGAGAGCTCACCCCATCATCGAGCACTTTATCGAAATGCTGCGCATCCGCGAGATCATCGGCACTTACGTCCGAACGGATAAACGCATGAAGCTTGACGATGGCAAAGCTCTCACCCTCTTGATTCATAACATTCTTACGACGCCCAATCCTCTTTACGAAATGGAAGATTGGCTCAAGCCGTTGGACGCGGAAAAGGTGGGGCTCAGACCCGAAGAAACAAAATGGATCCAGGACGACAGGATCGGCCGGGCTCTTGCCAGGTTCTATGACTCCCGGCATAAGGATGTGTTCTTTCGGTTGGCTCTTAGGGCCATCAAAGTCTTCGATCTTGACTGCAGACGAATTCACCATGATACCACTTCGGTCACCTTCGTCGGGAAGTATGGGGGCTGGAGCGCCAGGGAGCAACTCGCCTTCGGCAAGAACAAGGACCATCGCCCGGACTTAAAGCAACTCGTCTTGGGTCTGAACGTCACCGCCGATGGCGCAGTGCCGATCTCGCACCGGATCTACGATGGCAATCAGACCGACGACCGGATCCATCCCGCAAACCACCAAGCACTGCAAAAGCTTCTGGGGCGAGCAGACTTCATCTATGTCGCAGACTGCAAACTCGCCACGAAGGAAAACCTTCAAAAAATCGCCGCCTGGCATGGTCGCTTTGTAAGTGTGATGCCCAGGTCGTGGAAGGAGGACGAGCAATTCCGCAATCGAGTCAGACGGGGGAAGATCAGGTGGAAACACATTTTATCCCGGGAGAATCATCGCAAACCAGATTCGAAACTTGATCGCTACTATGTGGCCGAAGGGGATCACGAAACGTCTTCCGGTTATCGTTTGCATTGGATCCGCAGCACGCAAAAGGCGGAGCAGGATGCAGAAACTCGCGCGAGACGAATTCAACGAGTCTTAGACGAGTTGAGAGGAATCCAGACCAAGGTCAATACCTATAACCTCAAACAACGAAAACAGATCGCAGAACGGGTCGAGAGCATTCTCAAGGACGAACACTGCCAGAGGGTGATCACCTGCGAGATTCACGCGGCGCGAGAATACGAGCGTATCTATCAACAGAAGGGACGTCCTACCAAACACAGCCCCTATAAGATCTCCTGGAAACAGGTCTTTTCCATCTCATTCAGCGTCGACAAGGATGCCCTGAGCGAGGAAGAAAAGACCGATGGCGTATTCCCGCTGATTACCAACCTCGATTGGAAGACATACTCCGCGAAGAAGGCCCTCGAAATCTACAAGTTCCAGCCGTTTCTTGAGAAGCGACATTCCCAGATAAAGACCTATCAGGAGATCGCCCCCGTTTACCTAAAAAAGGCCGAACGCGTCGTTGCCTTTCTCCACATTCATGTCATGGCACTCATGGTGGCTTCGCTTATCGAACGAAAACTCCGCTTGGCGATGCGCAGGAAGGGAATCACGTCTCTGCCGATCTATCCGGAAAATCGTGCATGTGCGTCTCCCACCATCTTCGACATCGTCAGACTCTTCAAAGACGTCGAGAGATACGAAGTCGTGGCGGGCGATGATACAATGGTTTTTCCCGCTGAACTGACAAACACTCAGAAGCAGGTGCTCAATCTGTTGGGTGTACCAATCGCTGGCTATCAATAGACCAAGTGCCCAGACACACTCGAAAAACCAAAACTACCGTTCCCCGATGTGCGGAATGTGAGCTCGAAAGTCCATCCTACAAAGATCCTCCCACGGCCTGCCGATGTTACCGAGATCCCGGCGATCCCGAGCGTGAAACTTCGCATGTCGGCCGGCTGGCGTTATGGCACGTAGTGTCCGTGTTCCCATGCCCCGACGTCGAAGCGACCTGGGCTGCGGTGGCTGCCGAACGTTATCAAGCCTCCGGGAACGGATGGGCGCGGCTTTCCGTCGGCGTCGCGGCAGATGCCCAGAATCGGACAGGCCATCTCTAGCGTCGGCGATCCCAACGCACACGACAAGAGATTGGCCACAACTTCAACTTGGTCCAGGCCCTTTTCACGAAGGGCGGCAGCCATGGATTCGGTGACCAGTTTGCCTCGATACGGTTCGGCGGCACCTGCCGCTGTCCGGCTGACGAAGTACTCAACTGCCTCTTCCGGCGGAAGCTGCACGCGCTGGCCGATGGGACAAGGATCTTGTGCGTCTTGGGGGAGGCGAACGTAGACGCCCAAACCGCGTGGATTCTGGTAGAAGGATCCCAGCGGCATCCGCTGTGGCGGCAGGTTGACGCGGTGAAGGTCGACTTGTGCGCGACTTCCATCACGGCGGCGATAGTCGACGCGCGCCGTGTACCAATAGGCTCGTGCGGCAAGGGCATGCGCGGTGGGCTCGACGCCGAAGAAATAGACACCGCGAACCGCTTCTCCGTATGGCTTCCAGTTTTGGGGTACATCGAGGATGTACGTGCCGCCTTCGCGATGCGGATCCGCATTGGCTCCGAGCGGGCCAACATTGTAATGGGGTGTGATGTTGCTGACCGAGATCGCCCACTCGCGCACTCGCCAACGTCCGTTCGGATCGCGGCCTTTCTGATAGATCAGGGGTGCGATACGCGAGTTGCCGTCGAAGCCGACGGACCGTTGCCAGTCGGTCAGGTTGCCGGCGGTCGCCTCACCACGCCGGGCGCGAAAGTCGAAGGGCAAGGAAGAACGCGAGTAGACACCGTAGTCAATCCAAAGCGGCCCCGGCGCGGCGGGACTTCGCACAACAACGTGTTCCTTCTCTGCCTGTAACATATTGTTCAGCACCAACGCACTTTGAACATGTTCACCCAGTGACAGGCCGTCAGTGGACGCCCGAAAGACGCTGTTGTGGAAGACACGCACATCGGACCCACCAGTTACTTCCATACCCTGGGCCGGGCGATCCGCCATATTATTGACGAGCATTACGCGCTCGCCTGCAACGCGGAAGGCGCATGCGTCATTTCCTTCTGCCGTATCGACCCAGTTGCCATCCAGAACGATGTCCGAGGCGGGGCCAGAGATGTCGAAACCGCAGCGAGTGCAGCCGTGATGCCGATTCTGCAACAAGTGAAGCCCCGCCACGGGGCCGACGGTGCGGAAACCGATGGGGTTGTCATAGCTGGCCGACCAACGCACGTCGGTGAGCGACCCGGCCAATTCGAAACCGCACTTGCCGCCGGTCACCTGGCACTCGTAAATCGTGTTCTCTCTGCCCGTGGCGCGGAGGCCCACCGCGGAGCTTCCGTCGACGAATAAGTACTCCACAACACAGTCGCGTGTGTTGCGCAATTCGACGGCGGCCTGCGCTTGCCAGTTGTGCACTCGGAGACCCGCGACGCGAACGTGCGCGCAGTCGTCCAGAAGGACAGCGGGCTGATCGCCCAGCCCCGATGCCTCGATGATGCTTGATCCGCCGTGAGGAAACTTCTCAGGCGTTTCGTACGGTGGGTTCTGCGCCACGATGTGCAGGAAATCGCGCGGCGTGCCGGACCGATGGACAATCAGTCGCTCGGTATAGGTGCCGGGCAAGAGCACCAGCAGATCGCCGGGCCGCATTTGTGCCAACCCATGGGCAAACGTCGCAAACGGTTTCGACCGGTCACCGCGGCCGGGGGCATCTTGTCCATCGGGAGCCACGTAGTACGTTTGCGCTCCCGGCAGCGGATTCTGATGGGCGCCCAGCGTGGGCCGATCTCCACGCGCCTGGCCGGTGATGTCCAGTGCGTTGCCTTTGTACGTAAAACGCTGATTGCCGTTGCGCTGGTCCGGGTCGAACAAAAAGTCGCCGACCTGCGTGTCGACGACTCGGCCCGCCCCCAGCAAAGGAGAATCAGGCAGGGGACGAAAATCAAATCGCAGCGGATTGGCGACCAGATGAAAGTACGAAGCTGGTGTCATGCCGTGCTTTTCATATCCCGTTTTGTTCGAGAATTCTCGCAACGAAATCCCTTCTGGACTGCTAGTCGTACTCCAAACGATCTGTTTTCCCCAGTGGATCAGTGCAGACAGAGGACCGGGAACGGCGTGCAGGTCTTTCCAGTAGCAGTTGTAGTCGATCGTTGAATGCGATGCGTCTTCGTGCTCGCTTTGGAGTAGATAGTCGTTGCCATGATGCGGATTGCCGACTATGTCGGAAGCTTGGTGGGAACGCAAATCAAGAAACACGTTGTTAACGCTTGCCAGATGGTAGACCGAGCGCGAGTGCAACACCGTTTCGAACTGGTCGCCTTTGCGAAGATCGGGAAAATGGCCCGTGCGAACGCGGAATCCCAAGCCCATGGCGCGGGAGGCAGGGATCGCGGCGCCCGGCACCAATTCCGTTTCGTACGGTTGGATATCGCCTTGCGATGCCGTCACGCGTACCAGTGGCGGCTGGTCGCCTGCCCGGCCGACGAATACGCGGGGGTCCGTCGGCGCGGTGGGCAGACGAAATCGAGGGCGGCCAGCGGACAACATCTGCGCCGTCACGGTCAGAGCGATCTGCCGACGACCGCTTGCGTCGCGGTAGCGGACTTCGAAAGCGTCCCCGGCATGTACCGGTTCCAGGATCTCTAATTCGGTTTTCGACAAGAAACGATGCGGAAGGGACAGGCGCCCCGGGCGGAGGACGGTCAACGTGTACACCATGTCGCGGCGGACTTGTTTCGTTTGTGTGATCCGCAATTGACCTTCGTCGAGTTGTCCAAACCACAGCCAAGGGATCGGCCCTTGGGCCTGAACGGGAAAACTCGGGCCGTAAGTGGGTTGGCCCTGGCCGGGGATGTTGGTCCGCTGCGGCTCGCTGTCAAACCAGATGCCTCCGCCGCGGAACGTGGTGTTGTTGAAGACGTGGCCGCGGTCCGAACCGCGGAACGTGACGAAGCTCCCCTTGTCGGTGGCGAAAAGGTTGTTGCGGACGATCAGATTCTCCGAGACTTCGACGTCCACGCCTCCCCGGCCGGCAAACACGCAGTTCTGCACCACGTTGTTGAAACAATATTGATCCCACCAGGGCCCCATGACGCCACCCATGGCCGATAGGAAATAGCTGTTCTCCCAGATGTGGTGATTGGCGAAGGGGATGTTCTTGGTGGGGCTGTCGTTGTAGTCGAACAGAAAGGAGTTACTCACGTCGAAAGTACAATGATCCACATGCAGTTCGGGGCGCTGGATGCGGTCCGCTGTGTGACGCACATTGCCGGAAATCTCGCCTCCCAACCCCATCTCACTGTTGCACCAACGAAACAGACAGTCGCGGACGATGCTGCCGGGCGCGGCGGCAAAGGGTCTGCCCGTGTTGAACCCGGCATAGACGTCCTCGATCACCTCGGCCGTCACTCCCAGCCCCGTACCCCAGCCATATTGCTTCTGGTGCCCGTAGCTGTTGCCACCCACGACATATACGCCTCGCAGCAGATGAATCGGGTCCGAGCGGCCGCCACTGAACGCGAGGACTTCAGGCCGCTCGCCGTGCGGGCCGCAGACATGAAGGCTGTGATCGGCGGCATCGTAGCAGTACGTGCCCGGCAGCAGATCATTGCGATCGGCGACCTGTCGCAAGGTCACGGCAGATCGCTGTTCCGTCGTGCGGTCAGGCTTGTCGGCCGAAGCGATCAGAAACGCGTACCGCGATGGGAATCCGACGGGTGTGCTCGGCAGGACGAATCGCCGATCCGGCCCGATGTCTTTCGAGCGGACTTGGTGTTTGCGTGGCTGCGGCGACTCGGGCGATCCTTCGAAGTAATTGAATGTCAGTATCTTTTCAGTGATCTGACCGGTCGGGTCACCAACATCCAGGCGGACGTCGTCCAGCAGACGAAGTGTACGACCTTGGGCATCCGCAAGATCGGTCTCGAACCCCTGGCTCCAAACCACCGGGCCGTCGTGATACCACAGCGGCTTCGATCGGTCGCGGCCGAAATCCATTTCCGTCTGATAGACTTTGACCGCCGGCCAGTCGTCCCGTAGCAATCCGGCTTCCTCCCAATCGAGAAAGGTGGCGTTGTTCCCCGTGGGTCCGGCCACATAGTTCATCGAATTGCAGGCGGCTTCGATCGAATGCTTCCGCGGATCCGCTCCATGAGGCAACCAGGCGTACAAACAGTCGTCCACGACCGTAAACTTCCAGGGATCTTCCTGATCGGGATCTACGTCGGCGGGCATTCGCATTAGCAGTTGCGGAACGTTTTCGCCAAGAGGGATAAGAAACCCGAAGTCCCAGGCCGACCGTGCCGTCGCGGCGGTCGCTTCGGGCGTGCGTGCTGCGTCCATGGTTCGATAACGGCTCAACATGGCCACGCCCGGCGCATTGACTCCAGGCGAATGCTTCGCGTCAACCGCTTTACGCCAGATCGCTTCCACGCGGGCATTGAAAAACGTAACCCGCAATCCCGAACGATTCGGATTCTCACCAAGTGCAAGCCGCACCTCGATGTAGTCTTGGTACGGGTTGTCCAGCGCGGCGGCAAGTGCGGCGTCGCCGGTTTGATACTGCCGTTGCAGCCAACCGCCGATGGCGAGCGACGGGCGCGCGATGCGGGCTTCGTGTCGCTGGAGAGGCTCCTGGCCGTCCGGCTGTGTCACTTCCCAGGCGGGAAGTGCGAAGGGACGTACCCACCAAACGGAATGCTCGTCGGCTTGCACTTGTCGCCAACCGTCTTTCAATACGCGTGTTTCCTGTTTTCCGAATCGCGATACGACGGCCGAATCGAGCCGCCAAAGCCGATCGCCGTTCGGATAGGAATGCTCAACGTGCCACAGGGTTTCGGGACGACGGACAAATTTCGAAACGAAACCGACATCGCGTCCGTTGATACGATGCATCATCTCCGGCCGTGAATTTTGGCCATCCGGAATGCATGGGCTGTCCTTCAGCGAATCCATTCCCACGGACCCACTGACTACGAAGTCACGGCGTCCCACCATGAACGAACCGGGGCGCAGGTGCGACAACTCACGTCCCCACGCACTGAACGTGCCAATCGGGAACTCTTCCAACCCGAGCACACCGCCCGCCAACTGCAGCGACACTCCGTCGGCTAAGACCTGCGGCGTGTCGCGGTCCAGCATCAAGAACCGAATGGGGCGAAACGGTTCCGTCAACTGATTGCGATTCCTGGCCAACGCGGTGTTGTCGGCCTCAGATCCGCCGATACGTGAATTTCCGTAGAAGTCCTGCATCCACGCGTTTGCACGGCAGTTGTAGCCGAGGAACGTGTGCCAATCGCGGATCCGATGCAGCCCGGCTTCGTCCACTCGCTCCCAGCGGTTCGGTTCGATGAACTCCGAGGGACTGAAGGCGGGGCGATGGCCGGGAAAGCCGCTAATCACGGACTCGGGGCCCAGCGAATAGCTGGTTTGCATGGCGGTGTGGCGATAGATCGAGTCTTTGACGTAGATCCGACTTCCCCACCGCGCGAACGCTATCGCTTTGGCCAGCGTCGCGAACGGGCTCTCCGATGTGCCCAGCCCTCGGTCGCGTCCGCGTTCGTCCAGCGGGACGTTGCCGTCCACGATCGTAGCCCGGCCCGTGTCGATATCCTCCCACCATTCGGCCGGCGCGGCGTACGGGCCAATGTCGGGATGGCGGACGTTGCGAGGTTGGCCGTCGATGTCCGTCGACACTTCGGCCGACAGGTCGCAACCGCGTCCCACCGCCGGACTCGTGAACCGCGGCCGGAAGTCCTCTTGCTGAAAGTCGCGGAACAAGTCTTCGTACGATCGCGCGTAGGTGTTGATCCCGGAGAACCGCTGAAGGATGTCCAGCGATTGCGAATGCTCGTCGAAGCGAGAAGACCACCGGTCGTCGTCGAGTGACAGAATGACCTGCCCGGCAAAGCGAAGCCGAAGGCCAAATGGATTGCTCGCCGTCAGCTCGCTCAGATCGACACCCTGGGCAAAGGGCAAACCTCGCAATAGCTTGTCCTTGCCCGGATGGCGGAAGTAGACGTTGTGGTCGATCGTCACCTCACCACCATCCACACTGATTTCCACGTCGTTGTCGTCCAGCAGCGATGGGGAGTAGTTGTTGACCAGGATGTTATTGACGACCTTCGCGGACGTGCAGCCATCGAGGATCAAACCGCCGCCGTTGTCGTACACCAGGTTGTGATAAAAGCGAAGCGTTGTGCTGGGATTCGCGGTCAGAGCCGGACCGCGATTGTGCAACAACAGCGAGTTGGCGACGCGGGCTTCTCCCTTGACCCGTATTCCACCTTCACCACAGGCAAGCACTCGGATACCGTCCAGACGAATCTGCCCGTCCAGAAGGATTCCACACCCTTCACAGGCCGCGACCTCGCCGCCGCGAATTTCGATCTCGCGACCGCGAATACGGACGCCTGTGCCCGCCCCGCCTGTCACCCGACAGTTGCGAATCCGCACGTTTTCGCCTTCGACGGCAAGGCAGGCTTCGTCCGAGTGGCCCTCGCCCGCTTTGGGTTTGATTGCCAAACCCTCCAGCACTAGATGGCGCGCGTCCTCGAATGCAATCCGTCCTCGAATCGTTGCGGCACCTGCCCGCGCCGTCCGTGCCTGGACAACGATGGGTCGCTCGGTAGTGCCATGAATGCCTTTCAGGTTGATGTCCCCAGCGATGGGACCGGCAGCACCATCAATCGAGATGGTGGTCCCCGGTTCAACGCCTTTGGCAAATGCCGCTTCGAGAGAACCGAATGGTCGTTCCAAGGAGCCGTCCCCGCCTTGTTTGCCAGTCGCACTGACGTGAACGAGCGATGGTGTACTGACCTCCTGCGCTTTGCACCTCGATATCTCTGCGGGTCCAAGCCCGGGCAATACGCCCCCCAGCGTCGCGATAAGTAACATCCACCAAATTCCGGTTTTCATCGGGTCCATCTCCAGGTGTTTGTGTTTAGACCGGCCGGTCATCTCACTCGTTGAGCTGAGTCTCCACTATAATACTGTTGACAACGCAAGGACATCGGATCGCCGCGGTTCCCCGCTGCGGCACGAATGACGGCCCCAATTGGCCGATGAGGCGGCGCGTCACCGCGAGGTTTGCCGGGAGGATCCCGACAGACGGAGCTTGCACGGGCAACTTGAAGGAAAGGATCGCAGACGATGTGGATTCGCTTGGCATTGATAGCGTCGATTTCGCTGACCGCCCAATTGACCTTTGCTCAGACGACCGGCAGCGGTGGGCCGCCCACCTGTCACCTCGTCAGCAGCATCGACGTGAAGGACTTCGGCGCGGAGACGTTGAGGATCGGCGACCTGAACGGCGACGGTGCACCGGATTTGCTGTTGGTGCAGAGTGTGTACGGGACCCGCGAAATTACTTGCCTGACGGCCATGAACATCTTTGGCGAGGTCTTCTGGCAAACAGGGAAGCCGTCGGCCGAGAACGGCCGAATCTACAGCGACCTGCCTGTCCAGGTCTACGACTGGGACGCCGACGGCCGAAACGAGGTGCTCTACGTCCGCCAAGCCCGCTATGCCGAGCCGCCCTATCGCGGCGGAGTGCGGGAAAGGGCCAGCCGTTATGAAGGCAGCGCCACCATGGTCATTCTGGATGGGAGCACGGGCAAGGAGGAGGGCACGCTGGCCTTGCCGGCTGCTGCCGACGACTGTTTCCTGTTCGCTGATCTGACGGGCCGTGGCCGGCGAGAGGACTTGGTGGTCAAAGATCGCTACTGGAACATGTGGGGTGTGGATCACGGCGGGAGCGTGCTTTGGCACTGGTCGGGCTCCCCAGGGCATTTCCCCGCAGTGGCCGACGTCGACGCCGACGGCAAAGAAGAGGTTTTTGTTGGTTTCGCCCTGATCGACGACGACGGCCGCGTGATCTTTGAAAAGGACGCCCAAGGGACGCATCAGGACGCCTGCTACATCGTGCGGCCGGCCGACGGCAAGTGGCGACTCTTATTCGGAAATGGCGGCATCCATTGCCTGACTTCCGACGGCAGCCGACTATGGCACCATCCCCTCGGCGAAGCGCAGCACGTGGTGGCCGGCCGGTTCCGAACGGATTCGGAGATGCAGTTCGCCGTCGTGGACCGCACTCCGATTCCGACCCACCGCAGGGACAGCAACGCCTGGGCGATCCTTTACCTTTACGATCTCGACGGCCGGGAGATCTGGCGCCGGCGGCAAGAGAAGGGCGCATGGTGCATCGCCACGCTCAGGATCAACTGGTTCGGGCAGGACAAGGCCCACGGCGTGTTCGTCTATGGCCACGGTGCCGGCCGCCCGGCCGTCATCTACGACGGCGACGGCGGGATCGTCGAGACTTTCCCGATGGCTTACTCGCCCGATGTGGCCCCGGCCGATCGCCCTGACGCCTTCTACGCGTTTGCGGCGGACGTGTGGGGCGACTCGCGCGACGAGGCGATCCTGTTCAACGGCCGCGGGTTGTGCATCTACGCGAACGCCCGCCCCGCGGCAATCCCGACCTTGTACAACGAGACTCTCTATCCGGGCATGTGACGTCCGGTCAACTTGTACACGCCCTTTCCAGTCGTCCGTCCGAAAGGACGTTCGTCTCGATGTCCACGTCGAAGGTAATCTCATGCACCAATCGACCATCGGATACATAGGACTTGGCTTCGCTCAAAATGTCAGTCGCTTGACAAAAACGATCGCTTCGCAGGATACTCCGGCATACTCTGGAGGAACAATCCATGGCGCTAAAGCTCAGGTTCCAGTCCGTGTTCCTACTGGTGCTGGCTGCCACGTCGGCTGGTGCTGGGGCCGTTGAGGTCGAGACGAGATTGACCTCCATGCCTGGAAGAACGCAGAATTCATCAGGAATAGAGACGCTGCTGCTCAACCGCGTGGCAAACGAACATCGCATGTGATCCGTGATGCCAGCCATGTCGAGATGAGGTTTCAATTCGGAGCAGAACTCTATCAGTCCAGAATCCCCATCGAACCGGGACCGCTGATTGCGTGCTGCGTCTGGAGCACCCCTGGCCCAGTCATGGCTATCCGGTGAATGAATGTGAAGAGCCACTCGCCGAAACCGGGCGGTTCTCTTGCGCAGAAGATCGAAGTTGGCCAGTAGCGAGTCATACATTGGTGCTCTCCCTGACATACTGTTGCCCGTAAGACTCATCATATTACAGCTTCCATCCTTGTGGAGCCATCCAGCAAATGATGAGCGACCGCCTTGCTGTCCGACCCGAACCGAGTCAGCCTGATTCCAGACTCGTCGTAGACGTCGATGAGTTATTTGACTCTGCTCGCGATTTGTTCTTGTTTCACGTGAGATCAATCGCGTTGGCGTCGTGGAACGGACCATGAACATTCAAGATGGACTGTTGTATGCATGCGGCCAACACACGCGTTTGCTACCTTGGCTTATATATTCCATAACCAAATGCAGACGCCTCGATGTGCTGAAGTATCTTGTGGTGGGAGGTTGTTCGTCTGGTGCCGATGGCTGTTGCCTCTTCGTTTGGTTTCGCTGGCCAGCGGCAGGAGGAAGCCGCGAAGCCGGGTGGTCGTATAGTCTGGCGTTTTGCATCGTAGCCCGAGGCGTGAGCGAGGACCGAACGCTTTGCCTCCCTAACGCTTCGGGTTACGATGTGTTCGCCGCAGATATTTGGCTTTCCCAAACTGTACCATTACCCGATGCCGCTTGCCCCGGCCCCGGGAGTGGAAGACAATGATCCGCGTGACGTTCTGTTCGCTACTGTGGTCGGCATCCCTGCGGCAATTCGGGCGTACGACCTTATCACCTTGTGAAGGAGCCAGGCATGCGATCTTTCCCTTTGTTTCTCAGTGGTTTCTCCGTTGCTCTTCTGTTGGCGGCGAACTCGGTTCGGGCCGACGAGCCCGACGACGGATTTGTGACTATCTTTGACGGTAAGACACTCGATGGCTGGCACGTCAGTAGCCAAACGGGCCACGGAAGCGGTGGCCGGTGGGTGGTCGAGGACGGTGCTATCGTCGGTAGCCAGGACAAGCCGGGTAACGGTGGCATCATCATCACCGACAAGAACTTCGGCGACTTCGAGGTGATCGTGGAGATGAAGAACGACTACGGTCCCGACAGCGGCTTGTTCCTGCGTAGTACCGAACGCGGCCAGGCCTACCAAGCGCTGATTGACTACCACGGCGGCGGGAGCCTGATGGGTATTTACGGCGAAGGCCTCTCGGGCGGCATCCACGTGCGTAACTTCGACCTCGGCAGCAAACCGAGCGAAATCCGGCCGCACGACTGCGACTTCCCGCTGCCCGTGTCGCCGGAGGATTGGCCCGACTTCTGGAAACATGGCCAGTGGAACGAGTTTCGCGCGAAAATTGTCGGCAACCCGCCCACGATTACCACCTGGATCAACGGCAAGAAGTTCATGGAATGGACCGACAAAGAGAAGCGTCATCCGGACAAAGGCGGTATCGCATTGCAGGTCCACGGCGGCGGCGATTTCACCAGACAATTCGTACGCTATCGCAAGATCCGCGTGAAAGAACTCGACTGAGACGGGTCATCGAGATCAACTGCCAACGGTAACCGAACAGAACGCAAAGGGCGGATACAGTGAGCAAGATGTTGCGACTGCCGTTGACCGACGCGATACTGCAGGTTTACGTTCCAAACGCAGACAGCGCGAACCCCGTGCCGCTGGTCGGCTTCGACCTGCGAGAGCCCTCGCATACCAGCGACATTCCGCCGTGATGCCGAACGCCGCAACCTACTCGACCAAACCATTAGCACAGGAGCAACCGCATGCCACTGCAACTCGTCTACAGCACGGATAACTGGCGACCGGAATGGTGGAGTGCCGAGCAGTGTTTCGCACGTACGCGCGAACTGGGCGGCAAGTATGTCGAACTGACCACGGCCACGGGCTACAACCTGCTGGAGGGCCTCGGGTTTTCGCCCTACGTATCGATCGATCACGATCCGTACATCATTCGCGACCTGCTGGCGAAGTATGACTTGGAACTGGTGTCGATCGATGCCGATTGGCCCATCTGGAGCCACAACTGCATCGACGTCCTGAACAAGACCATCGTGTGGGCCGATATGCTCGGTTGCCGCACGATCATCACCACCGACAGCGACCAATACCCCGAGGGCCGCACGGACGAGGAGTGGTGCGATATCATCAAATACCACTTCTCCTGTGTCCTGCCCGTCGCGGAACGGCACAACGTCAGCATCGCTTTGGAACCGCACGGCCGCTTGACGACGCAGCCGGAAGTCATGTTGCGGTTGGTCACACAGAACAACACCCCGCTGATCGGAGTCAACTTCGACACGGGTAACAGCTACATCGCCGGGCAGGCCCCGGTCGCCTTCCTGGAACTGGTCAAGGACCACGTGGTGCACATGCACTTGAAGGATGTCAGCGAGGCGCTGGCGGCAGCGATGCGCGGCGAAGAGACGGGCATCGCCTCCAGTGAAGTGGCCGTGGGCGAAGGTGTCAATGCCGAAAATATCTCCAAGTGCCTGGACATCATGATCGCCACCGGCCGCGAGATCCCCGTTTCGCCCGAAGCCGGCGGCGACATACTGACGGTGCGCAGTGTTGAGTGGCTAAAACAAACGCTCCGCGATAAGGGACAGCCGGTCTGAGCAAGGAAGCCGCCGGACATGGCATCGTTTCTTGAATAGGCGTCGTCGACTCGCGGGACCAAGCTGGTTTGAATTGTAGCATACAACCGCCAAGGTCAACCGTCGCCAGGAGAACTCAATATCGCATGGAAAGGTCTCCGAGTTCTGTTTGATGGCGCATTCGGATTTTCCTAAACGGCTACAATCCAGCTCCTCGGTCAGTTCGCGGTTCTCTTCCGATCCATTCTACCGAGTGACCGGTAGCTACAATATGATGGCGGCTGAGCGATCGTGCGTCGTACATGCAACATGCAACAGGTCGTTGCTCCATGGCCACGGGATACCCCCAGGTTCCGTGATCGGAAAGATCGAGGGAACAAGAGACTCACTGAAGGAGAACGAAGATGTCTAGGACTGCTGTATTAACGATCTGCATAGGATTCGTGGGATTTGCCATATGGTCATAGAACGGACCGACGCGATTCTGCGGTCGCCCGACTTCCCGAAGATGAAGTTTAACCAGTTTCTGATGGCGCCCTACTTCGGACCGGGGTTGCTGCCGCATGCCCAGAAACTGTGGATCGACGAACTGGCGGTGGGCACAAAGCGTATCGGACCTTTACCCGCGGCGGGACCGTAGAATAGGGTTTGGTTAATGGCAAACTTGTTGGCAGCAGGGGTGGCAAGGCCGCACCAGTCGCCAAGAAGGACGCCGACCGAAAATACACGATTCTTGTCAGAATTCGCCCGGGCAGTGTCAAGAAGATGACGGAGCGAGCAGCATGGATTCGCAATCCGATCTTTTGACGCGGTTTTTACACTGCGAGGCGGTGCGCACCGCCATGGTTACCGCCAAGCTGGACCCTAACGCCACGCAGACGCAGAAGGACGAGGCAAAGCGGCTTCTCGCCGAGGCGCAGGCCAAGCTCGAAAAGCTGGTGGCTGAAGCCCTCACCGACGAGCAGAAGACGCTTGTGGAGAAGATCAACGCCGCCGTGAAAGATGTGCAGAAGCAGGTCTTAGAGTCGATGCAGTCCGACTTCACCGCTGCCAAAGGGAACGACGAGCAGATCAAGCAGTTGCAGCGGCAGATGCGTCAGAAGGTGCAGGACAGCTTCCGCTCGCGCGCAGCCGACATGTTCGGCCCCGCCCAGCAAGCAGCCTTTGAAAAGGCCGTAGCAGCCCAGGCCGCCGCCGAAAAAGCCGCCAAGGACAATCCCAAGAAAGGAAAGTAGGCCCTAAGCCAAGGAGATGATGACGTGAGATTTTCAATCGCATGGTGGATCGTGATTCCGATCTGCGTCGTCGCAGGTCCCGGTTGGATGCATGGCCAACAAGTCCGGCTGGCCCCCGTCACGGCGCCGGCCGGCGAGCCCGCGGCCCCAGCGGCACCGACAGTCGCGGCGCCCAAGTGGGACGCCCGTGGCCCAGGGCTATCGCCTTGGCAGGCCATCGCCTGCGTCGATATGGCCGATGACGGCAGTCGGATCGCACTCGGCACGCTCGCGCTGCCAGGCGACCCGAACGTGTTCCTGCTGGATGGCAACGGCAAGCTCCTGGCTCAATTCACAGCCGGCATGCGCGGGCCGGAGCAAGTAGCGCTGGCCGACCAGGGGCGCGCGGTCGTGGCCCTTTACGGCACCCCCAAGGGAAGATCGGGCGACAAGCCTCAGGCATGGTGCTTTTTCGCCGATGGCTCAACGCCTAAGCCGATCGAGAACCTCATCGACCGCCAGGGAGAGACGATCTTCCACTACGGCGACCACTCGAACCACCTTGGCGTGTTTCTGTTTAACTGCGGGGATCGGGTGGTGATCGCGGGTGGCGGTGAGGTGTTCAGCCTGGCAGTCGTCGGCGAGGCGACGCCCAAGCCCGCACGGCTGGGCGGATCGTTGGGCCACTTGACGACCACGGCCGCCGCCAGCCGCAGTGGTCTGGTCGTGGTCGGCTGCGCGAAATCGGACGTCTCGGAGCCGACTGACGCAAAGCGTGGGGGCGGCAATCTGTTCCTGCTGCAACCGGGCGAGAGTGGGCCGTTATGGAGTCGGCCGGTGGTGACCGACGTTGATTCGGCCCCGCCGCCGGAAGAAGGCATCTACGGTCCGCCTGCTCCGGAGTATCGCGATGCGAAACTCTACGCGCCGCTGGCGGTGGCGATCGATGCCGACGGCCGGCGCATCGCGGTGGCTGATTACCAAGGCTGGCAGCGGCACTTCGCTGCCAAAGGCATCCGCCGCGCGGAGGACTACGGCGTGCGGTTCATGCCGGCCCGCCCGACCATCACGGTCTATGATCGCGAAGGCAAGCCCCTGCGACGTTTCGGGCCGGAAACGTTCCAGGAGCCGTTTTGGTGCGAGCTGGCCTTTCAGCAGAGCGGCAAGCTGGAGGTCCGGCCTCGCACGTGGCCTTGCCGCGGACTGGCCGGCCGGGGCGTGTTGCCGACTGACGAGCAAGCGCACCGGCGGTACGTGCTCGACGTGGTGACGGGGCAGGTACAGACAGCCGAGGCCGGGCCGCCGGTACTCGTGCGGCAGGCCCGCGATGGCAAGACCCTGGTTTGCGACGGGACGCTCGTGCGTATGCTCGATCCCGTGGGCTCGCAACTCTGGAAGTGCGACATCAAACAAGTCGCCGCGACTGACGCCACGATCCGTCCGTCGCCAGCCAAGAACTTGAAGGCCACGGAGATTGCCGCAGGCATCTGGACTTCCGGCGGCGGTAGTACCCATAGCGACATGGGCGGACAGTACGTTATCGAGGCTCCCGACGGCTTGCTGCTCATCGATCCCAACGCCGGTCTCTCGTTCGCGCAGAACTGGGCTCGCATCAAAGGCGCCGGTCTGGATCCGCGCCGCGTGCGCTATGTGCTGTTGACCCACGAGCACGGCGACCACGCTCCGGGTGCTTACCTGTGGCGCGTCATCACGGGCGCCCAGGTGGTGGCGGGGGCCGAGGCTGCTTACAGCCTGCAGCACCACATTCCCTACGGTTCAGGGTACGGATTCCATCCGCCGCAGCCGGTCGATATTGCAGTGAGCGAAGACTGTGAGTTGGACTTGGCGGGGCTGAAGGTCCGAGCGATCCGTACGCCTGGGCACACCTACGGTTCGATGGGCTGGATGTTTGAAAAAGACGGCAAACGCTGGGTGGCTATCGGCGACCTGATCATGCCTCGCGGGACCCTTGGATACTTTGGCAGCATCAATTTCAGCGCTGCCGACGTGCTGGCGAGCCTCCGCAAGCTCGCAGCCCTGATACCCGACGGCATCCTTCCGGGCCATGGTCCCAGTGGCGACCCCGAGCCGTACTTGAAAGGTGTCGAGGTGGGCGAGGCGACGGGCTGGGGCAAAATGAAGCCCGAGAAGCCCGACCCGATGTACGGTTTCCAGTCGCGCGATTATCTGGTGGTAGGCTGGCTCGAACCGATCCAGTCGGCGGCCTTCGGGGACGTGGATGGCGATAGCCGACCCGACGTCGCGTTGCTGGTGACCGCGCCGCGGGGCATGGCCCTGAAGATCTACCTCAACAAAGGTGGTCGTTTCGCCGAGCAGCCCGACTCGGTCATCGAGTTGCCGCAGCTCGAGACAGGTTTCAAGCTCCGCATTTGCCGGCTGAACGGAGACCGCACGGCCGACTTCCTGGCCACCAGCGAGTCCACGGCCCTGCTGTTGCTCTCCCAGGACGAGAAGTTCGCTTACCAGGCCCAGACCTTTTCCATCCCGCGCGCCGCCACAATTGCCAGCGGCGATTTCAGTGGCGATGGGCGCACTGACTGTGTGGTGGGTAGCCGGTTCGTCAGCGGATTCCAGACCTTGCTTCAATCGGAGGACGGCCGATTCCGAGCGGGCCGCCAGTACAAGACCGAGCGAATGTACTTCGATCTGGAGCTGGTTGACGTGAACGAAGACGGCGGGCCCGACCTGTTGCTATCCAACGGCGACGTTTTCTTGCGGCGGGCCGATGGCGGCCTGCCCGAAGAGCCCAGCTTCACTCTGTCGCCGCCGGGCGCTGGCTGGCCCTATCTTGCCGTGGGCGATTTCAACGGCGACAAACGGCCGGACGTGCTGCTGTTGGCTCAGCCGCCCGAGGGAGAGACATCGGCACGGCTGGCCGTATATTGCAGCACGGGCGACCTGCAACGCCCGTTTGCCGACAAGCCGAGCACCGAATTTGATCTGCCGCTGGAACGCGGCCTGTTGCGCGACGGTCCGACCGTCGGCGACTTCAACGGCGACGGCGTGGCCGACGTAGTGATTGCGGCTGGGCAAGGCACCCAGGCGATTGTGCTCATTGGCGGGGACAACGGGCTCGACTTGAAACGCAAAGTTGTCGTGCCGTTGGATTTCAGCCTGCACCATGATACGAAGCTCGGCCTGGCCGACTTCACCGGCACGGGCCAGGCCACGGTCGCCGTCTTCGGGACTTCCGCAGTCGGCGCTCCAGGCGTGTATATCAGGCAGCACGATTAGATTGTTACGCCCCACATCTTCAAGGAGATGGCACGATGAGCATCCTTTGCAAGTGTCGTATCCTCTGCCTACTGACTGCTTTTGTGAGCGTCGATTGGGCCCATGCAGAGGCGATCCGCGAGTTGCAGGTCCATCTCGCGCAGGCCAACAACGACAGTCCCTATTCGTTCGTGCGGGCCAAGTTCGAGCCGGGTGAGGTCTTGGATCCCTGGGCCGTTCGTTTCTTTGACGAAAAAGGGGCGGAGGTACCGTACTTCGTTTGGGATTCGACCACGTGGGAGGTGGCGCGCGAGGGAAGGGCCGATTGGGGACGCCGCTACGCGCTGGTGAACCACGCTCCGGGCTGCGCGCCCGGGGTGCTTGCGGCGCGAGGCCGCAAGCTCCAGTGGGCCAAGGAGAATGTGCCCGAACTGGGAGCGAAACTCGAAGCCCAGGACGAGGCGGCCAAACTCGCGGGCCAGTCCGTGTGTGCGGCCTTGTATGTGCTTCGCCACCAAACGCCGCCGTACGCCAAAGAGCGACTGACATTGCGGGTGTATCCCACACATCAAGTCGCACCGAAAGTTCAAAAGTGGCAGGGGCAGAAGGTCGACGAGCCGGTCTCGATCAAGCAGGGAGAACTGTGTTTCCGGGACCTGCCGAATCGAGTGAGCGTAACGTCGAAGGGAAAGGAACTGTTCCGCTACGCCGGTTTCGACGCGGGCGGCACAACCGGCACGGACAGCCACGCGGACCCCTCGCGCCCGTTGACGTGCAAGTACAGAAGTGAACCGAGCGGTCCATTGAACGGCGACGACTGTGCAGCGAGCTGGCCACGTCCGCTAAGGCTTCTTGCGCAGGTAGAACCGCCGGGGCTGGCCTTGGCCGGGGCCGATCGCGCCGCTGACGGCCTGCCAGGGCTTCCGGTCCGTCGACCATTCCAGCTCCGCGCCAGACAGGTCGACCGTGAAGGGCGAGTTGGCGTATGCCTCCCACTCGCCCGGCGCGCGAGCGCGCCTGATGGACACGCCAGTCTTCAGGGTCACAGTATCGCCTGCGCCAAACTCCCATACGGACAGCCGCCCTCCGATGGGGAACTCCTTCGCGCTGATAGACGCGTCGCTCAGCCTGAAGCGAAATCCCTCGTGGCGATTGCCGCCTTCAAAGGCGACGCGCCAGCGCCGGGAGAGGTCCGCATTGGTGGCACCAAGCCCGCGTCTCTTCCCGGAAAATATGTTAGAAAAGGTAACGAAACCCTGATTCTGGACTTCAGCGAACCGAACACCCCAGTCAAGACCGTCCGCGCGCCGGTTACTTCGGCGTTCCCTCCAGGCATTGGCAACGCGAAGCCGATCATTTTTGGCGAACAAATCCGCTGACATCGATGGGCGGCAGAGGAGCTATGTCAGAGGTCGGCCTCGGTCCGGCCTACGCGGTGCTCAGCCGCGGGCGGTATAGCGTAAGTTGCCTAGTCTTACCTACTCCACGTGATAGGCTGCCCACGCCTCGCGCAACTCTTCCTGGCTCGGCACGCCCTCCACAATCCATACCCGATGCTTGAGTGTGACCGGTTTTCCTTTCGGCAGCGGATACTCCGCATCGCCGGGAAAGGCGGGCATAAAGCAGTTGATGTTGGCGTAGACGTTGTGGGCGGTCGGGTAGCCCGGGTTGCTCGAATGCTGGAGCAAAACGAGGGACGTTCGTGTCTTGCTACCGGGGAAGTCGGCCGAGTAACGACACCACGCCCCGCGTGGATCGGCCGATTCGTCGGCAACGAACGGGGCAATCTCCTGATTCTCCGCAGGCAAGGCACGATACGTCATGCCGCCATAGCCACCCTTGGGTCGCCCGCCGATGGCAACGCCGTCTCCCAGGGCCGTCAAGGTCACGTCAATATCGAAAATGCGGCCACGCTCGTCCGAACCGGTAGTTGGATAGACGCGTAGCGTCATCGCTTCGCGGACAATTGGATGCTGCTCTTCCACGCCGAACTTCCAGACATTCGCAGCTTTCAGCAGGGCCATCTTGGGACCGGCCTCGAGGGCTTCGATCTTCTCCGGTCGCGCCCAAACGTCGCAGACGGCCCACAGGTCGGCCACGCGGTCCTTCCAACGCACGACGGGCCAACTCAGCCAGAGGCCGCGGTGATGGGGATGTTCCGGGTAGTCGTCGGTCATCACCTCGCCGTTGAGACCGTAGACGGGATGGAGGTAGTTGCTCCGCTCGCCACCGTAAGGACGACCGTCTGGAAAGTGTTTCAACTTGACACCGGCCGGCATGGAGACATTGCCGAAGTTGTAGCGGAGGACTGGCAAGTCGCCTTCCATGAGCGTGTAGTATTGGTGGTCAGTGTCGACGTTCCAACGGAAGGCTGGTTCGTCGGCAGGAACCCTGTCGCACATTATGGGGAATGCCATGCCAACGAGGGCTACATAAATCATCGTTCTCATTTTCTTGTGCCTCCCAAGAAGAATCCTGACAACTCGCGCGGGCCCCGATTGCTGAAACCAGTACTTCGATCGAGCTTCCAGGCAGTGTTCAACAGATGGCCGGGGTTGCTGGAGTGGTGGCCGTCCTCGGCACGCCACACGATGTAACGTTGCACGTTGTTTTCTCCTTGTTGCCTGGAAATCTCGAACGAAGAAACGACCACGGTGTGCCGCTTCAGTCTTGGTGCGCTTCAGGAACGCGGAAACGTAAGTGTGAGCAAACACATAACTTTCTGCCACGACATTCTGGACTTTTTTGCGCGAGTTGTCGACGGCATAGGCAGCCCGCAGTGGTACCTGCCTTCAGAGCACATCGGCCAACAACACCTGTCGGCTGGGACGAGGCGCGTCCTGCGACACAGCGGACTTCTGCCCTATTCAGGTTGCAGCGGAGGTGAGGCAGGCTTGCGTCAGCATGAGCAAACGGTTGGCAGGGCGATCTTCTCACACCTTCCGGAGAATCCCCGGCTTGGGATCTCCTTCTATCAGACAACGTTGAAGCGAGTGAAGAACGGTTTCTCGCCAGCGAAGTGGCCGGAGCTGATGCTAGAATGGTCTGCCAACGTCGCCGCAGGGCCAACATTCAAACAGTCCTTCCGATCGTTCAGGAAAGCGAACGTTGGCAGCTATGGCGACAAGAGGAGCACGATCAGTTGCGTTGCGACAGGCGAAGTTTCTTGAGTGGAATCATCGGGTCTTCCGCCCTGGGCGCGGCGAACTTGCCGGCTGAGGCTCAGGCCGGTCCGAGGCTGGTGGGCCCGGGCGAGACCAGCGAGGCCGCAATCCGGACCGAGGTCTTGGTGGTGGGCAAGGCAGTCAGCGCCACTCACCTGGCGCAAAGCGCCGTCCGCGTCCAACCCATTGTTTCGCAGATGGGCCAAGCGGCCGGTACGGCAGCGGCGCTGGCCGTGGCAAAGAACACGACACTCCGCTCCATCGACATCTCTGAACTGGAGGGGTCGGGCGTCTTGACACTGGTTGGCCGTGCTGAGAGCATCCGGGAATGCTAAGACGGAAACGAATCGCCACGGGCGGACTAGTGTTTTATGTCCTCAATCGCGCGGTCGCTCGTGAGAAGATCATCGGGATACCAGCCGACTGCCAAGGCTGTGAGACGGTGCTTTTTAGACCCCCCCCTCTTTTCAGGGCCAGGAGTGAGACGATGACGTACGGAAGACTGAGTATCCTATGCACCGGCGTACTTCTTGCGGCCGGGGCAGGTGCGGTCAGCGGCAAGGATTGGCCGGAGTGGTGTGGGCAACCCTCGCGTAATATGGCTGCCAACAGCGATCAGCGGCTGCCGGATTGGGCGGATTGCGGCGTCGACAGCGATCGAGGTGAGGTGGATCTGCAATCGACGAAGAACGTCAAGTGGGTTGCCAAGCTCGGCCGTCGCACCACCGGCAGCCCGGTGGTGAGCGGCGGCAAAGTGTTTATTGGGACAAACTGGGACGATGGAAAGGAGGCCTGCTTCCTGTGTCTTGACGAACAGACCGGAAGGCGACTTGGCACCTTCATTTGCCCCAGGCCTCCCAGAGACGATCTGGAGAACTGGGCCATCAGTTCAACTCCCACGGTTGAAGGCGATCGGCTGTACTTTGTGAGCCCCTATCAGGAAGTCATGTGCATCGACCTGAGAGTACTTCTGGGCGACGGCGGTCATCGCGAAGGGGAGGAAAAACCGCAATCTCCCAAAACGCCAGTTGTGCGCGGGTCTCCCGACCCCGCACGGGAACGAGCCGACAAGACCTTTGTCGAACAGATATCTTTGAGGAGCATCGTCTGGCGATACGACATGTGGGAAAAGCTCAAGGCCTACTACCACCACACGACAAGTTCCTCGGTCCTGGTACACGGAGACTATGTCTACGTCTGCACCGGCAACGGACGCTCTTGGGTTCCGGGCAGAATACCGTACAGTCCAGTGACCCCCAGCTTGGTCGTGTTCAACAAGATGACGGGACAACTGGTTGCTCGCGATGACGAGCAGATCGGCGAGCGGATCTACCGCGGACAATACAC
>JACKQG010002157.1_pt1 | contig 26128 bp, 17 predicted proteins | sample 8237621 | NCBI WGS metagenome assembly JACKQG01 (sample SAMN15677084, study PRJNA649215) | marine metagenome | biome: marine; feature: Black Sea; material: saline water; isolation source: suspended particulate matter (SPM) from the Black Sea western gyre | collected 2013-06-09/2013-06-10 | depth... | reverse complement strand
GGGTCGATGGCATGCGTCGGAAGTGGGTGCATCTGCTGCACGAGATCGTGGTCCAAGTACACAACTACAACGGCGGGGGTGACTGGAAAGACCAACTCAGCCTGCAAGCGTGCGTGCTGGCCGAGCAGGAGCGGGCGCTGCTGGTTTCCTGGTTGCTGGATTCGCTGCGGGATCCCGAGTTGGCCGAAGAGGCCATGACGCTGTTGTTCCATTTCCAGGCGCCCGAGTTGCTGGTGGCCAACGAGCACCCGGATCGCGAAGTGCCGTTTCCATTGGTCGTACTGCTGGACGCACTCGGCCACGTGCTGGCCCTGCCGGTGGAAGTCAGCTACACCCTGCCCGAGGCCCTGGATTCACTCGGCAGCCGTTTCAAGCTGCGGCGGAACGACTATCATCATTTCCCGTTGGGCCCCGGCATGAGGGCCGAGCCCATTCATGCGGCGTGGTACCGCGGCAAGACAGACACGGTGGCCGAGATCGCCGACCAAGGCAGAACGCGGCTGCAGGCTATGTGGGCACTGTTGCAAGGCGTGCGGCATCACGCCAAGGACGCGATCTTCACGTGGTCGGCCAAGTTCACGCTGCCCACGCGCGAACCGTACGCCGATCCGCTCCTTTCGCGGCTGGCGTTCTTCGCGCGATACGAAAGCCTGTTGCGATGCCTCGAAACACGCAACCAGCGCTGCGAGCCGCGGCCGGTGCAATTCCTGCTGGGCAAGACGCTGGAACTGGAGGCATTGGACGGCGACCGCTTTGCGATTACCGGCGGCACCATGGAGATCGAGCCAGGTGGCTTTCCCGAATGGCTGCTGGTGACCGACGGCGAAGCAGGTCGCCGAACCCAGCTCGAATTCCGCGACTATGCCTCTCGCGCTAAGATGTGGCAAGGCCGTAAGCAGAAGGATCTGGCTCTGGTCGGCATCACGGACGTAGAGCGCGACGAGCTTGGCACGCCAACCGGCCTGACGGTCAAGATCCATCAGGCTTTCGACGGCGACGGCCCGGAGCCCGGACAGCGATTCCTTCTGCATTCCCGATTCACCGATTTCACGACGGACCGCGTTGTCAAATTTCTGCGCACGGCCGGTGCCAAGGTACACGAACTGTTCCTCCGTTGTCTCCGCGACCCGGCGGAAGCCAGTGAATCGCGCGCGCTACCAAAGCGTGTGCAACGATTGGCCAACGACGAAACGACCATCTTCCACTTGACGGAAAGCCAGCAAGGAGCGTTCCGCGCGATCTGCCGGCAACGCGTCGTGCCCGTGTGGGGACCGCCGGGAACGGGTAAGACGCACTTCCTGGCCGCTGCGGTTCTAGCGCTGGCATCCGCCCATGCCCGGACCGGAAAACCGTTCAGCGTGCTGGCAACCGCCTTTACTCACGCGGCTATCGAGAACTTGCTCCGCAAGATAGCCTCGCTTCGTCAAGCACTTGGCGAAGCTGCCATCAGCATCGGCAAGGTCAAATACTGGCAGGGCGAAGACAACGGCGAAGTCGAGATCGTCGACGAAAGCTGCTTGTGCGAATGGCTCGACGAGCACCCGCAGGCGGTCGTTGGGGCAACCGTCTATTCGAGCCTGAAAAAGTTCGACGAGTTGCCGCCGTTTGATCTGGTGGTCATCGACGAGGCGTCACAGGTACGCGTCCCCGAGGCCGCCGTGCCGATCGGGTTGGTCGGGCCCAAAGGGCGATTGGTCCTAGCCGGCGATCATCTCCAGCTTCCCCCGATCGTAGTCGGCGCCTATCCGGAAACTCCACCCGAAGAACCCATCCTGCACCGTTCGATCTTTGAAACAATCGCCAGTAGGTCCCGCTTGCCGAGCGGGACCTCTCTTGCGCGTGGACAGTCGTGTCGCGCTTCCAGGTCCCTTCCGGCAGAAGGGACCTACTTGCCGAGCGGGACCTCATCCACGCAGAGCATCGTCCCGGCTGATTCTGCCCCACCCAACAGCATCGTCCACCAACTCACCGAAAACTTCCGCATGAACGATGTGCTGACCAGCTTCGCCGCCGAGCTGCTCTACGGCACGGCATACCGCAGTTTCGATGGCACCGTCGCCCAGCGGCGGTTGAACCTGCCCGCCGAACGGTCGCTCGATCCATTCGTCGAAGCGTGCCTCGACCCGCAATTCCCGCTGGTGTTCGTCGTTTTGGACGGCGTCTGGGCAGCTCGCGAGAATCCGCTCGAAGCAGAACTGGTTGCCAGGCTCGTCACCGGCTTGCGCGGCACTTTAAGGCGGCCCGACCACAAGCTGTACGACGATGACGCCACCTTCTTCCGCGAGGGCGTGTTCGTCGTCAGCCCCCACCGCGCCCAGATCCGTACGATCCGCCGCGAGCTGCGCCGAGGACGGATGTGGCAGTCGCCGCCGCTGGTCGACACAGTCGACAAGATGCAAGGCCAGGAAGCCGATGCGGTGATTGTCAGCTACGGCGTGTCCGATCCCGAGTTTGCCATGGCCGAGGCCGAATTCATCTACGGGCTGAACCGGCTGAACGTAGCGATCACGCGAGCCCGATCGAAGTGCATCGTGTGCCTGCCGCGACCGTTACTGGACGCCCCGCCGCAAGTGCTGGACGTGCCGGAAGCCACACGCGGACTGGCCTACATGCGTGCGTTGATCGAAGCCGTGGCAGGCTGCGGCGACGAAGTTACGTTCGACTTGGACAATGGCGCTCGGGCCACTGTGTACCGCGCGCGGGACTGCTTTGTTGGAGTACAGCCTTCAGGCTGCGAAGACAGGCTGAAGCCTGGACTCCAACCAGACGAACCTGCTCGCAACAAGGTAGTGCAAATAGCCGACGAAGAACTGAAACGTGAAGTTCCTGCTCCCGATCGCGCTCCGACTACGCCACCACCAAAACTCGACGCCCTGCTCGCACGGCTGAACGACCAACAACGCGAAGCCGCCTGCCATGGTCACGATCCGTTGTTGATCGTGGCCGGGGCCGGCACGGGTAAGACCACAACGCTGGTCCATCGCGTGGCATGGCTTATCGCGCAGGGGACACCGGCCGAGCGCATCTTGCTATTGACGTTCACTCGCCGTGCCGCCGGCGAGATGGTTCGACGCGTGGCCGACGTGCTTGACGAAGCCGAAGTGAGTCGCCGCGTTTGGGGAGGCACGTTCCACGGAACCGGACTGCGGCTGTTACGCCAGTACGGCAAAGCGATCGACGTGAACACCAGATTCACCATCCACGACCAGGGCGATGCCGAAGACTTGATGGGCCTGTTGTGCCGCGAGTTTGAATTGGGTGCGGACGACAAGAAGTTCCCCAAGAAACGCGCGTGTCTGGCTATCCACAGCTACGGCGCAGGCGCGGAATTGCCGCTGGAGGAAGTGCTCCGGTCGCAGTTCTCGCAACACGAGAAATACGCCAAACCGTTGCGCGAGCTGTTCCAAGCGTACTCGGAACGCAAAGCGGACCTGAACGTGTTCGACTACGATGATCTGCTGTTGAGATGGTGCGAGCTGTTGGAGCACGAGCAAGTCGGCAAAGCGATCCGCGACCGATTCGATTGCGTGTTAGTGGACGAGTACCAAGATACGAACCGCTTGCAGGCCAGGCTGCTGAAGAGCCTGTGCCCCGACGGCCGCGGCCTGACGGTGGTCGGCGACGATGCTCAGTCCATCTACTCGTTCCGCGCCGCGACGGTCCGCAACATTCTGGACTTTCCCGATCAGTTTCCCGGCACGCGCGTCGTCAGCTTGGAACAGAACTACCGCAGCACGCAGCCGATTCTGGCGGCGACAAACGGCGTGATTGCCGAGGCGCGCGAGCGGTATGCGAAAGACCTCTGGTCCGAGCGTTCCGGCGGGCCACAGCCGCAATTGATCACCTGCTACGACGAACATGAACAGGTCGAGTTTGTGGTGGGACGCATCCTGCAGCACCAGAAGATGGGCGTCTGCCTGTCGCAGCAAGCCGTCTTGTTTCGAGCGTCGCATCACAGCATTGCCCTGGAGGCCGAACTGGCTCGGCACAATCTGGAATTCGTGAAGTACGGCGGGTTGAAGTTTGTCGAATCGGCGCATGTCAAAGACCTGATGTCGATTCTACGGCTGGCGGAGAATCCGCGGGACGTCGTGTCGGGCCAGCGCGTCCTTTGCCTGCTGCCGGGCGTGGGGCCGAAGAAGGCAAGCGGCCTGTTGCGCGACTTGACAGCCGCCGACTGGCAGTTCGACGCCTGGAGCGATGTCAAGGTCCCGGCCAAGAGCAAGGAATGCTGGCCCGATTTCGTGACCTTGATGCGCTGGCTGGCCGGCGAGGCGGCCGCCAAAGATTTGTCTGGCCAGGTTCACCGCGTCCTCAAGTTCTACGAACCGTTCCTTCAAGACAACTACGAAAACGCGGACCAGCGACTTGCCGACCTGGAGCAACTGGAGGGGCTGGCTACGCGTTTTGCGGATCGTACCACGCTGCTGGCCGACTTGACGGTAGACCCACCGACCAGCACGGCCGAGTTGCCGCGCGGTGCGGCCCACAGCGATCCGCTTGTTCTCAGCACCATGCATTCGGCCAAAGGACTGGAATGGTCCGTGGTCTACGTGCTTCACGCCACCGACGGCAAAATCCCCTGGGAGCGCAGTCTGATCGATCCGGAGCAACTCGAAGAGGAACGCCGTCTGTTCTACGTTGCTTTGACGCGCGCCGCCGACTGCCTCTACGTCTGCCACGCGCAGCGCGAGTCGTCGTCCTACGGAAACAAATGGCTCGGCGACGTGTACGAGCGCCGCGAACTGACCCGCTTCGTGACCAAACCAGTCAAACAGACCTTCCAAAGCCAACAAGCGAGCCGTTTCGAAGAGCCCGACGATTCCCAGCCTCCGAAGAAACGCCCGCGCAAGGCCCGCAAGAAAGCAGCACGCAAGGCCCGTCGATAGGGCATGATGACCAGAACCGCCTTACGGCTGAATCGTGGCCGTACGGGTCAGTTTCCACACGTCGCTTTGCATGTTGTTGCCGGCGACCATCCACAGGGCGTTGTCAAAGACGAATACGCTGGCGGCGTGGCGCGGTCTCCACGGTGTGTCGGGCACTTCGTGCCAGTTCACTCCATCCGCGGAATACCAGACATCGTTCCGGTTCTGTTTGTTCCAGCCCTCCAAGACCCACATCCGATCGTCGAACACGGCCACTTCGTGATACTGCCGTGGATCCCACGGCGCAGAATCGAGGTGGAACTTCCAGTTGACACCGTCCGGTGAACTCCAGACGTCGTTGTAGAATGTTCGTCTGGGAGTCGTTGGAGTGTCGTAAGTGCCGCCGCCCAGAATCCACATCTGGCCCTTAAAAACGACATTGCCTCCGATCATTCCGCGAGTTGCCCAGTAGGGTTCTTTGGGCTCGATTCGTTCCCAGTGGATGCCGTCCGTCGTGGTCCAGGCGTCGCGGTAGAAGACCTCTTCTGCCGGCGCGAACCTGGGCATTGTCTGCCCGCCCATGACCCAGATTCTGTCCTGGAACACCAGTGTGTAGTGCAACGCACGCGGTCCCCACGGCACGTCGTGTCCTTTGTTAACGTACGTCCATGTCTCTCCATCGTCCGAGTTCCACACGTCGAAGTGGTAATGGCCCTGGTTCACGTCGCCACCGACGATCCACATCCGGTCCTTGTAGACGACGTATCCGGCCGTGTGCCGGCCTTCCCAGTCCTGTGCCGGGTCGAAACTGTCATCAACGAACGTGTTCGGCTTGACCAGCGTCCAAGTTGCGCCGTCCGCTGAACTCCACACCTCGTTGTTGCAGATCCTGGGAAAGTGGACCTTATCACCTGGGTTCCATCCGCCCAGCAGCCACATCTGATCTTTGAGTACCAGGGCGCCGGCTCCATCGCGTGGTGCAAAGGCCGCATTCATGGTAACGTTGACCCACTTGTAGTCGCACTCCGGTTCGCCGGCTCGTAACGCAGAACCGACGAGTGCGACAACGCAGAGCGACGCGAGCGTCAGAGTAGTTCGTTTGTCGATGGTCATGAGTTTCCCCCTCCTGCTACTCCAATCAGGTTTCTTGCGCCGGAAACCATTACAATATCACTTCGGATGCTGAAGAAGCACCCAGTCACAGATCTTTGGGCAGAACGGATGGCAGAAACCCGGTTTTTTCGGAAAAACCGGGTTTCTATTTCACCGGGAGATTCATGCACGGGTGCTTACGAGACACAGGAGACCAGAAAATGCGAAACCTGATCCCGCTCGTTCTTTTGTGCGCCGCGACAATCCGCCTGACGGCCGCGGAGCCTTTTCAGGACGTCACCGAGGCCGTCGGATTGAAGGAGTATTCCGGTGGCGTGGCGGCCTGGGGTGATTTCGACAACGACGGCTGGACCGATCTGTACTCGGGCGGCAAACTCTGGCGAAACGACGGCGGCAAACGGTTCGTGCGCGTGGAGAACGCGCCGCTCGCCGGACCCGGCATCTGGGGCGATTTCGACAACGATGGTTTTCTGGATCTGTTCAGTTGGGCGGGCGAAGGCAGACTGTTTCGGAGCCAACATGGAAAGGGCTTTGAGGACGTTGGCGAAGGGTTTCCGAAACTGCCGACGACAGTCAGTCTGGGCGCGACATGGGGCGATCTTAACGGCGACGGCTTCATCGACTTGTACGTCGGCGGCTACGAAGTCTGGCCGTCGAAGGAGTATCCGGACGTGATGCTGCTGAATGAAAAAGGCGAGCGATTCGTCGAGCATTGGCGACAGGATCGGATACTGCGCGCCCGCGGGATCACGGCCGCCGACTTCGACGAAGACGGGGACCTGGACGTATATGTATCGAACTATCGGCTCCAGCCGAATCGGTTGCTGCAAAACGATGGCAAGGGCGATGTAACGGACGTTGCAGCGGAGTTTGGCACGGCGGGCGACGGTGGGCTGGGCGCGTGGGGCCACACGATCGGATCGGCGTGGGGCGATTTTGATAACGATGGCCGTTTCGACTTGTTCGTCGGCAACTTCAGCCACCCGCCCCAATATCAAGACCGGCCAAAGTTCCTGAGAAACCTCGGCCCGGAGGGCAAGTTCCACTTTGCCGACCAAAGTGAGACCGCCGGACTGCGCTGGCAGGAATCCTACGCCTCGCCCGCCTTGGCCGATTTCGACAACGACGGCCATCTCGATTTGTTCTTTACCACTGTCTATTCCGGCGACCGCAGTGTCCTGTATCGCAATCTGGGCGGTTGGAGATTCGAGGAAGTATCGACCTCTGCGAAAGTAGACATGCCCACAACCTATCAAGCAGCCTGGGCCGACTTCGATGGCGACGGCTATTTGGACCTGGTCACCGGTGGCCGGCTGTTCCGCAATCCAGGAGGCAAGAACCACTGGCTGAAAGTGCGACTGGTCGGCGGTGGCAAGGTGAACGCCGCCGCAATTGGCGCCCAAGTGCGAATCAAACTGGGCGACAAGATGCTGACGCGGCAAGTGGAAGGCGCGACGGGCCAAGGCAACCAGAACGACTTGACGCTGCATTTCGGACTTGGTTCGCACGCCGAGCCAGTATCGGCGGAAATCCGCTGGCCGAATGGAACGAAACAGCAGGTAGAAACGGAGATCGACCGAACGCTAACGGTCGAGTTCGCGCCGCAGTGATTGACTCGGCAGCGTGCCTGGAGTAGCTTGCGCACAAGTCACGCCGAGGTCACAAACACGCCGGAGGAGAATGCCATGCCTGCCAAGATGCCACAACTGAACCGCCGCCGCTTTCTACGAAACACAGGACTCGGCCTCGCCGCACCGATAATCGTCCCGAGCAGCGTGCTTGGTTTGGCCGCGGATAGTCCTGCCAGCGAACGCGTGGTGGCGGGGCTGATTGGCGTGGGCGGGCGCGGTACGGGCCTCTTGGGCATCCACAACGACCCGCGCTGCACGATTGCCGCTGTGTGCGACGTGGACCAGCAACGCACGGCCGCCGCGCAGAAACGGATCGGCGGTTGTGACGGGTACCAAGACTTTCGCCGCATCTTGGACCGCAAGGACATCGACGCCGTGCTGATCGGAACGCCGGACCATTGGCACGCTCCCATTACGATTATGGCTTGCCAGGCGGGAATGGACGTTTACTGCGAGAAGCCGTTGTGCCGGACGATCCGCGAAGGCAGAAAGATGGTCGACGTGGCCCGACGCTACGATCGGGTCGTCCAGATGGGTACCCAGTACCGCTCGATCGCGCGCAGCCTTCAGACGTGCGAATGGGTGCGAAACGGCCGGCTTGGCAAGGTACACACCGTCCGGCTCACTCATCGTCCGAATCGCACCCACCCGATGGAACCCGCCCAGCCCGTGCCGCCGCACCTGGACTGGGACCTGTGGCTGGGACCGACGCCGTGGGCCGACTATCATCCGGCGCGGTGTCATTTCAGCTTCCGTTGGTTTATGGACTATGGCGGCGGATCGCTGGCCGACAATGGCGTGCACATGTTCGGCGTCGTCTCGTATGCCATGGGCGCCGATCACACAGGTCCGGTAACGATTGAAGCCACCGGCCGTCAGGAGCCCAACAATCTGTTCGACGCGCCCGTCGAGATGTCCGTGCGATACAAATTCGCCGATCCGGCGTTCGAGATGATCTGGGAACAGCCCAGTGATGGCGAGCTGGGCATAGATTTCGTCGGCAGCGAGGCCACGTTGAGCGGTTTTTGGAACTGGGAGGTCACCAAGGGCGAAGCCGACCTGTCGCCCACGCGTCCCGACGAACGCCAGCTTCGCGTCAGCGACAACCACTCCGGCAACTGGCTCGAATGCATCGCCGCGCGCCGACGCCCTGTAATGGACGTCGAAATCGGCCATCGCGTAACAAGCTGGAGCCACCTGGGCAACATCGCCTACGCACTCGGACGCAAAGTCCAATGGGACCCGGCCAAGGAGCGCTTTGTCGGCGACGAAGAGGCAAACCGCCTGCTCGATGCCCCCTACCGCGAACCGTGGCGTCTGTAGCTTCAGCAGGACGGGAGAGAAAGGGTTCTTCACGGAATTCCGGGAAGCCCGAAGGGCACAAACCCGAAAGTCCCGGCCTTTCAGGCCGATGGTATGCGGGTCTCCGGGAATTCCGCGCGGAGCCAAAGAAAGAGGGGGCGCGGTTCGGCGCGCAGCGCCAGACCATACTCTCGCGGGAATACGCTGGATGGACTGGTTAGGCGGCGGGAGCTGCAGTTTTCCGTCCGATGATTCGCCCCACGTCTTGCCGCGTCGCCCCCAGTACCAGTAGCGACCGAACCAACAGGTCCAACGATACGGTTGCGTCTGCCGCTTCCATCTTGGCCACGCGCGATTGACTGGACCCAAGCTGTTTCGCAAGCTCGTCCTGAGTTAATTCGTGAGCGATGCGTCGCTCTTTCAAGTGTCGGGCAAGCGCCAATCTCATCTCAATCAACGCCGTCTCTTCGTCGCTCAACGCAAGGAATTCCTTGGCCGATCCCACCTTCCAGCCGGCGTTTTTCAGGCGTTCAATCTTCGTTTTCTTCATCATTTATGGCCTGTCGAGTTTATCGTACGCCTTCAACCGTGCTTTGCACGTATCAATCAATTTTTTCGGCGTGCCCCCGGTTTTCTTTGCGAAGACTTCGACGATGACAATTGCATCAGGGTCAATTCGGTAGATTATCCGCCAATTCTGGTCTTCATCGCGGATGCGCAGCTCGTGACACCGTCGGCCAATCGAGGGCATGGGCCTTGAATGCGGCATTCCGATGTTCTCGCCTTGCTGCAACCTCCGCAGCAAGATCCCCGCCTCGATTCGAGCCTCCGTGGTGAATGGCGGCGATTTGACCTCGCCTTCAAGCCACACGAGCGGTTTGTCCTCGCCGTTCATTCGATCAATTATATGTCACATGTGACATACCGTCAAGCACATTGTCCTTCGTTGTCGCGGCGGCTTGCGTTGAAGCGAGCCTGAGAGCTGTTAGGTTGAAAATCCATTGTCTCGCCCCAGACAGCCGACCAGCCATTACCGTGATTCATCAGGCTGCGATGCGGATGGGAGCGTGGTATCATGTTTGTACGCCGTAATGGATGCGCCGCCCGTTTCTTGATCTTTGGACGGCTTTCAATGTCTGATCTGCTCGGGAGTACCATGTGGATGCTGAAAGCGATTAAACACACGACTCTCGTTCTTCTCTTGGCCCAGCAAAGCCAGGCTTTGGCCGAGTCCAATTACGATCAGCCCTATCTCGGCGTGTGGCCCGAGAGCTATCGGCGATTCTCGGCCGAGCACCTCCGCTTGCAAGCTGAACAAGGCTTGGCGGGGAAGGTGAAGAAGGCCGATGTGATTATTGTTGGTGCGGCGCACAATCTCAGGGAGATCAAGGTATCGGTTCCCGTTGAGCGAATCCAGTCTTACGAGGCCGATGTAACCGCGTTGCGCGTAGTGAAGGGCGAATTGAATGGACGCCAACTCCACCTCAAGTTCACGCCGTCTGCAACAAGCATCGAGGATGGTGCCGAGCATGTTTTCCTTTTGGAGACGCTGAAAGGAAAAGGGCCGACGGTCATAGAAGCGTGGTATGTGTATCGTGAGAGCTACAATGTAATGAGAGTCGTTGGGGCCTACAATTGCTCGAAGGATGTCGGGATGGAGATGCTGCAGCATCTTGTGTCTGGCAAACACAATCCAGCGTTGGCCTCGAAGCTGATCGCCGAGTATCGCAGTGACTCGTGGGGCAAGGTGTACTCTGCGGTTGTAATGGCGGCGGCAGCGACTCCGGAGATCGGCAAGGACGTGTTGATCGAAATGGTATCGGTGAAAGACCGCAAACGCTTTGATCTTCATTTGTACTGTGTTGCAGCCGAGGCGTTGGCCGCGAAGCAAGGCGACAAGGGTTTGCGGGCGCTACTGGATAACATTCCTCAGTTCCTTGGTACCGGGCGTATCGCTGAGTCTGTCGTGTTTGATCTTGTCGCTACGTATGGGACGGAGAATGTCGTTCCTGACGTTGCGGCCCTGGTCAAGCAGAAACCTGCGTTCGCCGTAAGTGCCGCATTTGCGCTTGGCGGGATAGAAGGCGAATCCAGTCGCAGGGCCATCGTCTCCTTGCTCGGTGACAAGCAGCTTATCCAAAAGACCGAAAAGATCTCGGACGGTTGGTCCCAAAGAAGGGAGCGAGTCGACGTTCTGTTGAAAAAGGCACTGTCCTCGCACGATGGAAATTCGCGTTGAAGGGGACTACAATTTCCAACCATCGCACCGGTATGGAGGGTCGATGGTGAACTGTAGTTCTAAACGCATCAACAGCCCGTGCGGGAGCAACGACAAAACGATTGGCACGCGACTGCTGATCGGGATGTTTGCTCTGGCATTCTGTCTGCTGGCCACGATGCATGTGGCTCGAGCGCATCCGCCGGAAGAAGCCGCCGGCAAAATGACGTTGCCGGCGGGGTTCTCCGTCCAGCTTGTCGCCTCGGAACCGGAAGTACGGCAACCCATTCTTGTCAAGTTCGATGACCGTGGTCGGCTGTGGGTCATCCAATACCTGCAGTATCCGAATCCAGAAGGTCTGACGCGGGTGAAGGTCGACCGTTATTCCCGGACGATCTACGACCGAATCCCCGAACCACCGCCGAAAGGGCCGCGCGGGGCCGACCGCATCACCATCCTGGAAGATACGGACGGCGACGGACGGGCCGATCGGTTCAAGGATTTCGTAACCGGCCTGAATCTCGCGACCGGACTCGCCTTCGGCCACGGCGGGGTGTTTGTGATCCAGGTGCCGTATCTGCTGTTCTATCCCGACCGAAATCGGGACGACGTGCCGGACGGCGATCCGCAGGTTGTGCTGAAGGGATTCGGCATGGAGGACGCTCAGGCTTTTGCGAACCATTTGACCTGGGGGCCGGACGGCTGGTTGTACGGTCTGAACGGAAGCACTACGACGTGCAACATCCGCGGTATCGAGTTTCAGCAGGGAGTCTGGCGATACCATCCGATCGCCGACGAGTTCGAGTTGTTCTGCGAAGGAGGCGGAAATTGCTACGGCCTCGACTTCGATCGCCACGGGCATCTGTTCTATAGCTCCAATGGCTCTCACAAAGTCTGGCACGGCGTGCAGGGCGCCTACTACTGGAAGTCCTTCGGCAAACACGGCGAGTTGCACAACCCCTATGCATTCGGGTACTTCGGCAGCGTGAAACGGGACGGCGACTATCGCGGGGGCCACGTCACCACGGGCGGCACTTTCTATTACGGTAAAACCTTCCCCGCGAGTTTCCGTGGCAAGCTGATCGGTAACAACTTGCTGTCGCACGAAGTCCACTGGCATCACATCGAGCCTTTCGCGTCGACGTATCGAACCTCCCACGGCGGCGAACTTCTGCTGGCCAACGATGGGTGGTTCGCGCCGACCGACTTGACGCTCGGTCCAGACGGAGCGGTCTACGTGTGCGATTTCCACGACAAACGCACGGCGCATCCCGATCCGGACGCCGTCTGGGATCTCACCAACGGCCGCGTTTATCGGATCCAGGCCGAGGGAGCCGAATCGCCGCCTCACGTGGATCTGAACGATCTGCCGAGCGACGAATTGGTCGATTGGCTGGGACATTCAAACGATTGGTTCGTCCGCCGCGCGCGGCGTATCTTGGCAGAGCGTCGCGACCAGTCCGTCATCCCAAAGCTGCAACAGATCGTGCTGGAGAATTCCGTGGGGCACGTTTCCAACGTGCCAGGGATCCGGGAAAGCAGTTCTCGGCACGTTGGAAACGTGCCCCACGGCGGGAAGGTTCCTGGGAACGACGAAGACCAGCTCGCTCTGGAAGCCATGTGGGCACTCAATGCGAGCGGGGGGTTCGACAACGAATTAGCTCGGCAAACGCTTCAACACCGCAGTGTACCGGTGCGGTACTGGACGGTCCGCCTGCTGAGCGACGCGCGGGACGTATCGCCGGAGATCCAAGTCGAACTGACGGAACTCGCCAAGACGGAACCCAGCTCGGTCGTGCGCAGCCAAATGGCATCCATGTGTAAGCGGCTACCTGCTGACAAGGCACTGCCCATTGTCTGGCAGCTCTTGCTTCGCGAGGAGGACCAGGAAGACCCGCACATTCCTCTGCTACTTTGGTGGGCGGTCGAATCGAAGGCCGCGTCGGATCGGAACCGCGTCGTGGAGATGTCCACCTCGCCAGAGGCGTGGAAGGCGCCCCTGGTTCGTGAGGCGGTCCTGAACCGACTGATGTTCCGCTATGCCGCCGAGGCGGACACCGACTCGCTCGACGCCTGCGCACGACTCATCGCGTCCGCGCCGAGCAATGCGGACCGCGACCGGATGATCGCCTCGTTGGACGAGGGGCTCGGCGGCAGACAGATGGAGGCGATACCGGCAACCTTCCGCGCGATGGTAGCTAAGCTTGTCGATACCAACTCCACCACCGATGTGCACCGACTTCGCTTGGCCGTTCGTGTTGGCATTGCCGGCGCATACGAGCGGGTCGTCCGGATCGCAACCGACCGGAAGATGCCCACGACCACTCGCGTGTCCATGGTCGAGGTGCTGAGTCAGTTGGGCGGGCTCGACTGTGTGCCGGCCCTGCTCTCGCTGCTGGAGTGGGACGAACAGCATGATGTCGAGGTGGCGGCCGTCAAGGCGGTTGCTCGATTCGACGACGAGCGAGTCCCGGCCAGAATCTTGAAGGAATATCCCCGGTTCAGCAACAAACTCAAGACGCTCTGCCGACAGACCTTGTTCACGCGAAAAGACTGGGCGCTGGCTTTTCTGGGCCGGGTCGACGAAGGCCAATTCGACCCCAAAATCGTAGAGATCGAGGAACTCCGCGGCCTGGAGGTCTTTGGCGATCAGGGGATCAACGACCAGGTACGCAAGCATTGGGGGAAGATCACTCGGGGAACTCCCGAGGAGAAGTTGGCGGACATACGCCGCTTCAATAACGACTTGCGGGCATTTTCGGGCAACGCGTCGGACGGCAATGCCGTCTACAAGGAACACTGCGGAAAATGCCACAAGCTGTTCGGCGAAGGCGAGGAAATCGGCCCGGAACTGACCACTGCCAACCGCCAAGACCGGCAGTACATGCTGACCAGCACCGTGGATCCCAGCAGTTTCATTCGCACGGAGTATCTTTCCGTTCAAGTGATCACGGTCGACGGGCGGATCCTGACCGGATTGGTCCACAAGGAAACACCCAGTGCGATCACGCTGGTCAACTCTCAGGTCGAATACACGACGATTCCCCGTGACGACATCGACGAAATGGTGCCATCCCAGATATCCCAGATGCCTGAGGATATTCTGAAGCCGCTCAAGCCACAACAACTCCGCGATCTGTTCAGCTACCTGGAGAGTGCGCCGAAGTAGGGCGCTGTGGATTGGGGGTTGAAGTCGTGGACGATTGGTTGGGTAGCTTCTTCATGCGACTCTTGATCAGGTAGTGCGTCGAATACGCCTTTTCGAGGTTTGGATGGCCGGATTTTGAAAACCGCAGAATGATCCGTTTTTTGCCTTTGCCCCATTTCCGATACACGGACTGCGATGGGACAAGCTGTAACGACTCGGCGTGCAGCCGCAGGATGCGCAGAATTCGATTCGCCTTGCCCAGGCTCCCAAGAAAGACCTTTTCCAGGTAGGGGATGCGGCCGAAACGCCAGTCTTCGTAAGCCTTCTTGTCGATGCGGTTCATACGCATCAAGACGTCAATCGGCGTGACCGCATCTTCGGTCTTCATGATCTCAGCAACCGCGCGTGCGACCGTCGGGTAGAGCTTGTCCTTCTTGTAGTTCGATCCGGTGATCTTCTTCATTCGACGATGTTCCTCTGCGCGTTATGAGCGTTGTTCATCCTTTGCCAACTGCTCGATCAACTCGCTGCGCACGTCTTGAGGAAGGTCATCGCCCGCTACGGCTTCCGGCCAAAGAACGAGCGGCGGGCTGGTGATAACGTGCCGGTCCAAACGTATCGCCTCAAAATCGTCGTGCAGGTAATGGCGTGCTCCGCAATGCAGAGCATCGCAGCTCACTCGGATGCCGGGCCCGCATTCTTTCCACGGACAGGTGCGTCCCAGGTAGTTGCCGTTCTCGTCGGCCAGGAATACGTCGGCCCCCGCTTGGTGCGTCTGCATGTGCCCGCTGATCTGCCGGCCCAATTTGGCCAACGGTGCCAGTTCGCAGTCGTCGGTCACGGTGACCAGCATGTCAATGTCCTTGGGAAACTCCTTCTCCGTCGTCAGTGATCCGATCATGGCAATCCGCGCCACGCCAGGCAAGTCGCGGGCAAACCGCACAAACCGCCGCACCTCGACGAACATGATTTTGCGCAGGTCGGGCAGCGGCGGCGGCGCGAACGTGCAGTCGTCCGGGTTGGCCGGCTCGACGCCCACAGAACGAAGCCACTCGATGATCGTTTCACGCTGGCGACGGCGTTCGTACGCCTGCCACTCGCGCTGGAGCCGCCGGTCGCCGGCCAGCGTGTGGCGAAATCGCCGAAACGGTCCTCGCTCGCTGATCGCCTGGCTCAATCGATCGCGCGTGGCAGGGTCGCGCACGGTCTCGATAAAGTCTTCCATGTACCCGTACGACTCGTGCGATTCGAAATTCGGGATCCGTTCAAAGCGGTCGAAATCGCCGAATCGCACGTCCGCCGCGGTCAGCACCATGTCCTTTTCCCAGTCCGGTAGGCAGCCGAACGCATCGGTACTCCGGATCGCGTCCAGCGTCACCTCGGCGTCTTCTAGCAGTTCTTCCGCGAGTTCCTCTTCAATATGGTCGAGGGCGGACCGAATTCCTTCACTCACAAAAACCACCCGGCCCGTTTCCAGGTCGAAGTAGTTTTCATGTTCACACAAATCTCCGTACTCGCCAGAATGATCCTCGAACGCCATTTCGAGGTTCTGCCAATCAATTGTCAGTTTTCTTAGGTCAGACATCGCGTCTCCGCTCCTTCACACCAGTATTATCCGTCGACCTGCAGCCGAATCTGCCAGAATTCGGGGCTTTCCGCACCGCACCGAATTCCGGCGAATTCGGCCATGGTCGAACCTGCTCGCGGACAGAATAGGCACCGGCTATCATATCAATTCGGACGGACTGGGAAAGGACGCCGTAGCTACGGTGCGACCGCTCAATTGATCGTGACCAGCGCCAAGACGCTCCGCTTGAGAGGTGACCACTGACAGCCATTTGCCACCGCTCGGCCGATCGGGTTACAATGAACTACGATTCTCCAATCCATTACGAGGGCGCCCCCGATGCCGTCTCCGTTTCCAGGCATGGACCCGTTCCTTGAAGGCGAGGAATGGGAGGATTTTCACACCACCTTCAACACGGTAATACGCGAGACGCTGTCGCCGCAAGTCGAACCACGCTACATCGTCCGCGTCGGGCGGCGAGTGTACGTGGAACACCCGACCGACGAGCAAGATCAGCCGCGCAGAGCCGACGTAGCCGTGTTGTTAACCGGCGCAGGCGGCACTCCGGTTGAAGCCAGCACGGCTTCCGTCGTCACGGCTACTGCGCCGGTCGAGTGTCTTTTGCCGATGCTGGAGGAAACTCGCGAAACGTATCTGGTGATTCGCGAGCGAGAAACGAGAGAGGTTGTCACGGTCATAGAAACGCTGTCGCCCGGCAATAAGCGGCCGGCCAGCGACGGCCGGCGTGAATATCTGACCAAGCGAGACGAGGTCCTGCGGAGCCAAGCTCACCTGGTCGAAATCGACCTACTGCGAGGCGGCCAGCGATTGCCGATGAACAGCCCGCTTCCGCAGGGCGACTATTACGCAATCGTCAGCCGCCAAGAACGTCGCCCGCGCGGGAGAATCTATGCCTGGACGATTCGCAACCGGCTGTCGGGCATCCCCATCCCGCTGAAGAAGGGCGACCCCGACGTAACGCTCGACCTGCAAACCGTTTTCTCGACCGTCTACGATCGCGCCCGCTACGAACTCTCGATCAACTACGACATCCCGCTCTCACCCGCGCTCAACGATTCCGATGCTGCGTGGCTCGTCGAGTTGCTTGCCGGTTGAGTGGACTTTAGCCGACAACGGCGCACGCGACAACGCGCGTCAGCTTCTCGGATTGACGTAGATACCTTTTGGAGGATGGATGATGGATACGACTCGAGTTCCCATGTCGCGACGTCATTTTCTATGCGGTTCGGTTGCGGGTGCTTTGGCTGCCGGGACGGCAGCCGCACGGCATCGAGACGATTCGCTTGACGATAAGGCCCTCATTGCCATTACTTTGGACCTGGAAATGTCTCGACACTATCCCAAGTGGGATATCATGCACTGGGACTACGAGAAAGGGAACCTGAATGAAGCCACCAAGCAGTACACGGTCAAAGCCTGCCGGCTGGTGAAGGCGAAAGGTGGCGTGCTGCAGTCGTTCGTTGTCGGGCAGGTCTTCGAGCAGGAGAACGTAGACTGGCTGAAGGAGATCGTCGCGGAGGGGCATCCCGTGGCGAACCACACTTACGACCATGTGAACGTATGGTCCACGAAAACGGAGAATATGCAGTTTCGTTTCCGCCGAGCCCCATGGCTGATCCACGGCAAGACGTCGCGCGAAGTGATTTTGGAAAACATCCGTTTGACCGACATGGCCATGAAAACGCGTATCGGTGTCAGGCCGGTAGGTTTTCGCACTCCCGGCGGATCGAGTTCGGGCCTGATCGGCCGCGTGGACGTTCAAGAGATGATGCTCGAATCCGGTTTCACCTGGGTCAGCAGCATGGCCAGAGGCGTGTCGGTCAAGCAGGAAAATCCGACCGACGAGGACTTCCAACGCGTGGCCGATGCCCAGAAGGACAGCCAACCGTTCGTCTACCCATCAGGCTTGATCGAGATTCCCATGAGCCCGCTAGGCGACGTGGCGTCGTTTCGGCGTGAGAAGAAAAAGTGGAAACTCGACGACTTCCTAAAGATGATCGAAAAGAACGTCCAGTGGGCGATCGAGCACCGCGGCGTTTTCGACCTCTTGGGCCATCCGTCGATCATGTACGTCGAGGACCCCGAGTTCCGAACCTATGAACTGATTTGCGACCTGGTCAACCAAGCCAGCGACCGGGCTGCCATCGTCGGTCTTGATGCGATCGCCCAACGGGTCGCCAAGAAGAAGGCGGATGCTTGAATTGCCGAACCGGAGCGAACGGATCACGACACGTCACTGCCAAGGATCGTAAACAATGAATAGACTCATTCCCAACACCTGTCTGATCCTGCTAATTGCCTGCACCGTGGCGGTCGAGTCCGCTAACGCTGCCGAACAACCTTCGTCGCGAGCCTACGAGAATCAACTGACACTGTTGGCGGAGCCGAAACCGTTGTTGGCCGATCACCCCGAGTTCGTCCAGCCCATCGAAGAGACACGACGCTTCGAGGCGCCGCCGCTGGTTCAGGACGACGGTGCCGACTTGTCCGTGCGCGCTTGGCGATTCTCTTACAACGCGCGTGGCGTCATCGAGATGCCCAACCGGCTGCGCGCCGACCGGACGGCAATCATCATGGTGCATCCGTGGGGCATCGACGATGGACAAGGTTGGAGAACCCCGGAACCGGCCGGAGTTGCCGATTTCTGCACGCTGGAAAAGAACCACCTTGCCGGGCGACACACTCGCGAGGTGATCGACCCGTTCTTGAAGCGTCTGCGCGACAACGTGGCATTGGTGATGTACAGTCTGCCGGGAAACGAGGATCCGATCCGCAAGAAGCTGTACCGGTCCTTCACCAGCCGTCCCACCGCGGAGCAGCGTGCCGAAGGACGGAAGGAGCTGGATGCCAAGCTGAACTCGTTTTCGTACAAAGGCCAGCCCCTTCCCAGTCGTCGGACCCTGTCGTCGGACCGGCCCGTCATCGACTACTTCCGGCAATTCCCAGGTTTGGATGCCGGGCCCAAGTTCAACAACGCGGGGTTCTGGAGCCTGCCGATTCCGGTGACCAGCGATATCACGGTCCATCCCGATGATGTGGTGATTTACGACTCGCCGGGATACGAACCGTTGAAGCAGTTCCTGGAACAGAACGGCATTCGCCACGTTCTGTTGACCGGCTACGCCACCGACATGTGCTTCTGCCGCACAACGGCGGGTTACCAGAATCTCTCGAAAGACTTCAACGTCTTCCTGGTCGGCGACGCCACGTTGGCCACCTTTCCCGCCAATTCAACGCCGCGATACGCAACCAACGCCCACATCTCCTTCGCATCGCTCAATCAATTGGTGACCCAGGTTTCGTGGGTGAAGGAACTGGCAGAGAGAGAGGAATGACATGAACGATGAACAACGGCAGGCAATCTGAGTAAGCCGCGAATACGCGTGGAGATCGACAATGAAAAACAGAATCTCGCCCTTGATTGTGGCTATAGTCTTTTTGACCGCTGGCCTGCCTTCGGTCGTCGGCGATGAAACGATCAGGGGGCCGCGCGATCTGGCGTTGTCGTACCGATCACGGATCGACGATACGGATCAACCGTACCGGCTGTACCTACCGTCAGCTTATGATGGCACACAGCGACTGCCGCTGTTCATCGCGTTGCACGGTACGGGAGGCGATCAAAACAAGTACTTCGATCATGCCGCCTACAACAACGGTGTCTACAAGAAGGAAGCCGAGAAACGTGGAATCATTGTTGTATGCCCGCACGGTCGGGGCACGACCGAGTATCGTGGCATCGGCGAGAATGACGTACTGACTGTGATCGAGGAAGTGTGCCGACGATTCCTCGTTGATCGCGATCGTATCATCTGCAGTGGCCAGTCGATGGGCGGCACGGGCACGACGTACCTTTGCTGCCGCTACCCCGACCTGTTCGCGGCCGGCGTTCCCTTGGCGTCCACATATGGACATCTCGCGCTGATCGAAAACCTGCGACACGTGCCCATGTTCTACGTGCATGGCGAGAAGGACTGGCCCGTGTACGCTCAGGACGGCCCCATCCCGATAACTCGCCGCATGAAGAAGTTGGGCTACAACGGTCGGCTGTGGATGGTCCCCGGCGCCGGGCACAATACCATGACGGTAACCACTGGCCAGGTTCTCGACTGGGCGCTCAAACAGCAGCGAGTGAAGCATCCGCAGCGAGTTACGTTCCGGGCGTACCTGCCAATTCATGGCCGTGCATATTGGACAGAATTGTCGGCGATCGACAAGATCGGCAACTTCGCCGAATTTGATGCCGCGGTCGAATCGGATCAGAGAATCAGCGTGAAGATACGCAACGCGCGGCAATTCATTTTGCGCCCGGATCCCGAGTTGCTCGATTTGGACCAGCCGATTCGCGTCGCGGTGCACGGCCAGCCGGCATTCGAAGGCCGGTGTTCGGCCGAGGAGCAACTCCAGTTCGACTTTATGGCCGATGGTTGGCGCGGCACGGCCCATCCGCGAAAGGAGCGTCCCTACACCGACTACCAATCCCACAAGATAGGCAAGGTGATCAAAGCTCCAACCACGGTCGGCCCAGTCGAGACCACTCTGGGAAGCTGGATGGCTGACGCCATGCGAGACGCCACCGACGCCGACATTGCCATCGCCACGCGCAGGCACTTTCGCGGTGTCCCGCTTCGCGACGGCCAACAGTTGTATCTGATGGACCTCTTGAACTGGCTGCGACCTTTCAACCGGGCATTGATTCGGTTCGAAATCGATGGGAAGTCCCTGCTGGAGATCGTCGAGGACAACATCCGCGAGGAGAAATCCTACGATGGGCAGTTCCTCGTACAAGTCTCCGGGTGCCGATATGCGTTCGACCGTTCACAGCCGCGCGGACGACGTATCGTCGAGACAGACATCAAACCCGATCGCACTTACCGCGTTGTGTGCTACAGCAGCTTGCTCAGCCGCGGCGACGTGCTGCATTTGGCCGGACGTTACGGCAAGATCCCCTACGGTGAACTCGAAATCACGAATATTTCGGCAGCATGGCGCTACATCGACAAGTGTGGCGGCCAAATCGAAGCCAAGCTGGACGGTCGCGTGCGCGATGTAACACCAAAATGATCCACTACCGGCCCCAACAGAGCATCTCCAATTGCATAAGGAGAACACTCATGCACAAGTCGGCGAGTCGGGGAGCTACGGTTCTATTGTTGTCCTGTTTCCTGCTACTCGCGTGCGTGGCCTTCGCGAACCAACTCGAGGCGGCACGTCCCAAGCTGTCAGGAAAACTGGAACAACAACCACTGTTTCAATCCGGCGACCTTGGTTACCACTGCTATCGCATCCCGTCGCTGGCGGTAACAAATCGCGGAACGATTTTGGCAATGGCCGAGGCCCGGAAGAGCAGCCGTTCCGACCATGGCGACATTGACTTGGCGCTGCGTCGAAGTTTCGACGGCGGAAGGACCTGGACCGACCCGAGAATGATCGCCGACGACGGGGGCCACACGATGGGAAATCCGTGTCCCGTTGTCGATCGAACCAACGGCACCATCTGGTTGCCCTTCTGCCGTGACAACAAGCGAGTGCTCATCACGAAGAGCAACGACGACGGAAAAACGTGGTCCAAGCCTGTGGACATCACCGATGTCGCCATGAATCCGGCATGGCATTGGGCTGGCACCGGCCCAGGTCACGGTATTCAACTGCGAAGCGGCAGACTGCTGATTCCCTGTTGGGCCGATGCGACACCGCGGCTGGGCGAGATCCAGCTTTCGTATTGCTTCTACAGCGACGACCACGGAGCAGCGTGGCGACTTGGTTCGGCCCTCGACGCCAACGCGTCCGACGAATGCGAAGTCGTCGAATTGCCCGATGACACGTTGTACATGAACATGCGCAGCCGCCAGGGGAAGAAGCAGCGAGCGTACGCGTTCAGCCAGGACGGCGGAAAGACATGGTCGACGGTCAAGTATCATCCAGGACTTCCTGAGCCGTCGTGCCAGGGCAGCGTCGTTCGATTCACCGACACGCGTCAGTTCGAGAAGAACCGCGTGTTGTTGTCCACACCCGCCAACCCAAAGACCCGCACGCGGATGACCGTGCGAGTCAGCTACGACGAATGCCGAAGCTGGCCCGTGTCGAAGGTTCTGCATTCCGGCTCAGCGGCCTACTCCGACCTGGCCGTCACCGACCAACACGACGTTCTATGCCTTTACGAAGCCGACAGCTACTCGAAGATTGTGTTGGCACGGTTCAACATCGAATGGTTGACTGACGGCGAGGACACGTTGCAACGCCGCCAGCGCTGAACGGTTCAGCGCGAATATCGAACGGGAGAAGTTCTGTTTGACTCTTCAGCCGATGAACAGGTACGACCCTGGAAAGGGTAGAATCGATCGAACAACGCATTGGTTTTTCGATCGGAAAGGAAGAAACGCATGACACTCGCAAAGCTGGTTCTCGTACTGTTGACCGCGGCCTCGGCGTCCGAGGCTCCTGGCAAGGCGCCCCGGTTGCCCTGGGAGGAGAATCGCCCGATCGTGGAGGTAGGGAAGGAAGTCTACTCTCGTCATCCGCGTAAGGGTGTCGGTGCGTGGGTGTCAGTTCGTTACGTGGGACCGGGGCTTGAACGAGAGGAAGTCCACACCACTTGGGCCAAAAGCGACACGCCGGAGAAACCGAAGCGACGTTGGTCGCGCGACAACGGCCGGACTTGGTCAGAATTCGAGCCGATGCCGGATGTGGTCACACATCCCGACGGCGTAAGAGTCTTCTGGGGGCAAGGGCCTCAACTGTACGATCCCGCAAGCAAGGTGACGGTTTCGATCTGGCTCCGCCAGCCGCTAGTTCGCGGTCGTCATCACAATCACTGCTTCGTGCGGATCTCGCCCGACCATGGGCGGACGTGGGGAGAACCGGCGCTGCTGCGGTACGAAAAAGGAGACGCTTTCGACCCCGACGATCCGTTCCGCGAGAGCTTTTTGAAACACAATCAAGCCTACTTAGGCAGCAACATCCTGCGTCATACCGACGGCACGTTGATCCACTGTGTCGCCCACGCCAACGCTACTGGTGACCCGCACAACGACGAGCGTCCGTGGCGCATGGGGTCGTTGTGTTTCGTCGGCAAGTGGAACGCGGAACCAGGAAACTACCAATGGACCGCCGGCAAACGCGTCGAGATCTCGCCGGACGTATCTTCGCGAGGCTTGATGGAGCCGGCGGTGGCCGAGTTGGACGACGGACGTGTGCTCGTGATCTGGCGCGGGTCCAATACATCGAAGACTCCCGGCCGCAAGTGGTTCAGCGTGTCTGTGGACGGCGGACTGACGCTGGGCGCAGTACAGGAACTCAAGTACGACGACGGCACGCGGTTCTACTCGCCATCGTCGATCCACCAGATGATCCGCCACAGCGTGACTGGAAAACTGTACTGGGTCGGGAACATATCCGCCGTGCCGCCACGCGGCAACTCGCCCCGTTACCCGCTGGTCATCGCCGAGGTGGACGAGTCGATCCCGGCCCTGAAGCGGAGTACCGTCACCGCGATCGATGATCGCCAGGCGGGCGATTCGGAACGTTTGCAGCTATCGAACTTCTCCTTGCTGGAGAATCGGGAAAACCGCACACTAGAGGTCTACCTGACTCGCATCGGTGCCGATCCAAATGATTTCTGGGGAGCCGATGCCTATAGGTACACCTTTACTCTAACCAGAACGGACCTGCGATGAAGAAACTCCATAACCTGCGGATCGGATTGTCTGTACTTGCATGTTGCGGCCCGGTCGTGTTCTCGGTAACCGCCAACGCAGCCGAGGAGAAGTCCGGAGAGATACGCGCGCCCGAAAACTCCGCGGAGATTACGCTCGGAGACGGAAAGATTCGCGTCCAAGTAGGCGAACCGTTCGTCATCAGCAAGTCCACCGGCCATCATTGGTTCCCCACACTGAAGCAAATCAGTCCGCAACATCTGTTTGTCGGCATCTGGGCCTCAGCGGATGCGGCGATGTCGGAACAGGGAGTCCATTCGGTTGGTGTCTGGTCGCAGGACGGCGGTCGCACTTGGGGCGAGCCGGTTTCGTTTCGAGGCAAGCACGCAGGCGGGCACTCGTGGATTCGGCGTAAGGACGACACTTGTGTATGGCTCTCCTATTTCACCCGCCGCATTGATGAGACGACGGCCACGTGTAATGTCGGCCACTCGCAGGACGGCAGAACCTACTCGTGGTCCGTGGGCAAAGTAACGTTTCCCCAAGCCGTCAACGAATGGAAGGATGGAAACGCCCACATGGTCTTTGCCCGCTCGATCCTGGAGACGTCCGATGGTTCGCTGCTGGCAAGCATGTACGGCCGCTTTGCCGGCGACAAACGCTATCGGTCGATCCTCGTTCGAAGCACGGACGGAGGCGTCAATTGGGAGTACTTCTCGACGATGGCCTACGACCCGAACGCCGATGGCGAAGGGCTGTGCGAACCGTGCGTGGTCCAATTGGCCGGCGGCGACTTGTTCTGCATCATGCGCGTCAGTTCCGGCAAGCCCATGCACTCAGTTCACTCCTCCGATGGCGGCAAGGCGTGGTCAGCGCCAGTCAAACTGGCACCGTACACGGCAAGCGTTTTCCCGGATCTCGTACTCACGTCGAACGGAGTGCTCGCCTGCAGCTTCGGCCGGCCCGGTTGCCATCTCATGTTCAGCGTCGACGGCAAAGGAAAACACTGGACCGAACGTGCGACCATTTTCCAAGGCCCCAGTACCAGTTACACGGCGATCCGCGAAGTGGCGCCGGGGCAGCTCTTGTACGTCCACGATGTTGTACCGGCGGGATGGAGCAAGCTTATGCCGGGACAATTCAACGAGATCCGCGGGGTGTTCGTAACGGTCCTTGAACAGGATGACTGTGGTTCATGAACGGCAGAGCTGTCAAGTGCATCCTTGCGTTGGTAATTGCCGCGACCGTGCGAACGGCCCCAGCGGAAGACTGGCCCATGTGGCGCGGTCCCCGTGGTGACGGGACGAGTATCGAGGAGGGCATTCCCATCCATTGGGACGCGACGGACAACATCGCTTGGAAAGTCGAGGCTCCCGGCCGGGGGCATGCTTCTCCGATCGTTTGCCGCGACCGAGTGTTCTTAGTGACCTGCATCCCAGAGACCAAGGAACGCATTCTTCTGTGCTTGGACCGGAAAACGGGTGAGACGATGTGGCAGACCGTCGCGCTTCGCGCGCCCTTGGAGGCCAAGCACCGCCTGAACAGTTGCGCCTCCAGTACGCCGGCAACGGATGGCGTGTACGTCTACGTCTCGTTTCTTGAACCGGACGGATCGGTCGTCCCTGCCGAAGTGATTCGCAAACGCAGCGGAGAATTGCGGGCGAACAATGCGGGGCTCCCCGTGAACCCGGGCCAGATGTTCGTCGCGGCGTACGACATGAATGGCAAACGGAAGTGGGTGGCCCGGCCAGGGAAGTTCGCGAGCGTGTGGGGCTACTGCAGTTGTCCCGTGGTGTACGAGGACAACGTCATGCTGAACGGCGACCATGATGGAGACGCGTACATCGTGGCGCTCGACCGCCAGACGGGCGAGATCGCCTGGAAGGTGGCCCGCGAGAATCGGATTCGCAGCTACTCGACGCCCCTGATCCGCAACTTGAATGGCCAACCTCACATGATGGTCGCCGGCAGCCACTCGATCGTCAGCTACGACCCCAGGGATGGCTCAACGCACTGGTTTACTAAGGGCCCGCGGGGCCGGGCCGTCGCGTCTGGCGTGTTCACCAGCGGTCTGCTTCTGGTGTGCGCCGCCTACCCGGACCGTGAAGTGTTGGCGATTCGGCCGGACGGTCGCGGAGACGTCAGCGAAACGCACGTGGTGTGGCGCTCGGGCAGGTCCGTCCCCTTCGTGCCATCGCCCATCGCCGTGGGCGACTACTTGGTGGTGGTTTCCGACTCCGGGATCGCGAGCTGCTTGGACGCCTGGTCCGGAAAGCGACATTGGCAAAACAGGATCGGCAGGGGCCACACCGCATCGCTCGTGTCGGCAGGCGGACTCGTTTACTTTCTGTCGGACGACGGCGTAGCCAAGATCGTTCGACCGGGAAAGGAATTTGAGCTGGTCGCCGAAAACGCGATCGGTGAACACTGTTACGCGTCCCCGGCCATCAGTCGCGGGCAGATCTTCCTGCGGAGCGAGAAACACCTGTTTTGTATTGGGAAGGACAACGAATGATAGGACGATGGCCGATTGCTCGTTGCATACTCGGTCAACACCTATTAAGGTCTCCGAGTCAAGGATTATAGACCGTCTCCGGTCGAAGTT
>JACKQG010002156.1_pt1 | contig 26129 bp, 20 predicted proteins | sample 8237621 | NCBI WGS metagenome assembly JACKQG01 (sample SAMN15677084, study PRJNA649215) | marine metagenome | biome: marine; feature: Black Sea; material: saline water; isolation source: suspended particulate matter (SPM) from the Black Sea western gyre | collected 2013-06-09/2013-06-10 | depth... | reverse complement strand
TTCAAACATAACGCTGATGACATCGCATCATTGGTGGTTTTAACGTATCTTCTATGGAAACAGACAAACGGAAATGAAGAGATGGAAGATCCCTCTGTCGCATTTTCCAGGGGGAAGATTTTTAAAAGATACAATCAACCTGACAAAGCGATCGGTTCAATGGAATCAGCTATTCAACAGGAGTCTTCAGGTCATAGAAGAATGTTAATCAGATCACATCTTTCTATGTTATACAAATCAAAAAGAGATTGGGTAAATGCAGTAACTGTGTGGAAAGAGATGATTGATGAAGCAGTCCCTTTTTATCTGCTTCCCTACGTTGAGCTGGCAAAATATTATGAGCACAGGATAAAGGATATTCCGCGGGCTAAACTGGTAGCAGAAATGGCTATTGAAAGGATTCCTCCTCATCACACCCGGGGTATTGATGAACTTCAATATCGGCTTGACAGACTTAAGAAAAAGTTAAAAAAGTTAGATGTCTAACATCGTTTTCAAAACGGTCTTGTCCCTCGTTATCTGGCCGTTTGTCTTCATGTCATTTCTCATTGGAGGCACGGTACTACTTATTCTTATGGTCTTTATACACCCACATCATCTAACACCAATCAAAAGATTTATTAGCACGCTGATTCTTCTTTCTTCTGGGGTATTACTTGAGGTTAAAGGGAAAAAGAATGTTAATCCGAATAAATGCTACATATGGATGTTGAATCACCAGTCGTTCCTTGATGTTTTCATAATCATGGCAACCATACCTCAGTATGCTGTTGGGGTAGAAGCAGTACATCACTTCAAATGGCCACTCTGGGGTTGGATTATCAGACGATGGGGGAATATCCCCATAGATCGGCTGAACCTGAACAAAGCCATTGAAAGCATTGAAAAAGCAAAAGAAGTTCTTAATAATGGCACTTCTATCATGATAGCCCCCGAAGGAACAAGAACAATCACCGGTGAGCTTATGCCATTTAAAAAAGGTCCTTTTCATCTTGCGTTAGGAACAAAAGCAGAAATTTTACCTGTGGGGATCCAGGGTACATTTAACGTAAAAAATAAAACTGACTGGCGTATAACTCCTGGGAGAGTAACCGTTAGGATTGGGAAACCTATTTCGTACAAGGACTACAAAGATATGTCTGTGGAAGTATTGAGGGATTTCGTTCGAACCAAGATTCAAGTCCTGTCAGGGGATATTAAAAAATCCACTACTGTGAGCTTAAAATAGATTTCTTGAATCCTCTGCTAATAATCGTCATTGCCTGACTGTCGGGCATACAGGCGAGGTTTGTACCGAGCCGAATACACGAAAGAAGTGAGGGGACAAACGAGGGAACTGGAATTATATAAAATAGTGTGGTCTAATGTTCGGGGGAATATCCCCCTCATAATCCCGAAGTTTCGGGAGGGGGGGGTTTGCCGTGGGCATGCCTTTGGCATACCCCTGACCACAAATAAACATTTTTATAAAATACTACATCTTTTTATATGCTTCCAATGGAACTCTACAAAGAAATCTATTTATTGACTGCTGAAAGTGTTATGAAATGCAAACTATAATCTGCTATACGTGGTAATACTTAATGAAAAAAATGAAGAAATACTATAAAAATACCTTGACCTTATTTTTCGTTCTTTTTAACATCTTATGAAAAATTTTACCAGTATCTTGTAATAAAACAATATTGTTTATGATTTTCACAGTATATTTAAGTAGAATCTCGGGATCATATTCAATTGTAAATATTAGATAAAAAATTGTCCATCTTACATCACAGATCACCCATCACACATTACACATTACTTTTCTTCATTTTTATCTTTTTCCTTTTATCTTTTATTTTGTTCACAGCCTGCCCTGAGTCACCGAATGAAGATGAGAGGGATACCACTATTTACCTTGAATTGGAAGACACAGGTATATTTACAGCCCGTATGCGGGTTGGGGTGGCTGATACGACCGATGACTGGACGTTTGGTTTATCACGGAATGATTCCATTGTTTTAACCGCAACCGTAACTGCGTTGGATACGGTATTGAGAGACAGTGGATTAACGCCTGCTACAGAATACCGATACAGAGCTTATTGGCTGGAAGACGGAATAGCAGTAGACTCAAGCCTAGAGATAACAGCTATAACAGGAGACACCACTAGCCACGCTTTCACGTGGGTTTTGGATACCTTGGGAGAGTCCGGTGTTCTCCACGATGTTTGGGCTTTTGATGAAAACAACGTATGGGTGGTGGGGGAGATACTGCCGGTTGCCTCGGAAACGTGGAACTCCTATGGTGCTGCTGTTTGGGATGGAGAACAATGGACACTGAAGAAGCTCGAGGATGGTGCAACAAATGTGCGTCCACGGGGAGTTTGGGCTTTTTCTGAAGAAGATATTTGGTTTGCAGCGGGCAGCATTTTTCATTGGGATGGAAATGAAGTATCATTTGAATGGGTTCTACCGGATATCAATCACGGTGTTTATAGTTTATGGGGAGAATCATTTTCAAATATATATTTTGTGGGTGATAATGGAACCATTGTCCACTACGACGGCTCTAGTTTCACCAAGATGGAGAGTGGCACGGACCTTGATTTGTGGTATGTAACAGGTTCAGTGGATGATTACGGAGAAGTCAGGGTTTGGGCGGGAAGTCCCCAAAGGATTCTCCTGTTTTACGATGAAGAGAGTTGGATGGCGGTATGGGATGAAGCCCATCCCTTTTATGCCGATTCACAGTATACCTCTACTAGAGGAATATGGGCGCCTGACAATGAAACCCTTATAGTAAGCGTAGTCGGTAACAATGAGCGTGTATACTGTCACAATCAAATAGACTTTGCTGATTATCATCTACTTTCAGAACAGAATGAAAAATACACTTTCAACATTGGTGGAAGGGCAAAGAACGATTTCTTTATGGTAGGCGAGTTCTGGACGGTGTACCACTATAATGGAAATAGTACTTTCCAGTATGATGAGATATCAGGTTTTGGCCGGTTTAGAAGTGTTTCTCAGGTGGGAAGCAACGCCTTTGCAGTTGGGGAAATTTTTGGGATTTTTGGTGGGCCCTTCGTGGCTCGTGGAGTAAGATGAAATTTTCGTATTTTAATAAGTTGATAATTAATGAACACAGTAAAAAGGAGGTAGTTATGATAGTTACGACAAAAGCAATTTCGATTGAAAACTTGTTGTTTCACCATTCGAAGGAAATCTTCAAGAAGGGTTTACTTTGTGTAATCTTGGGTGCGCTTTGCTTGAGTCCATCTGGTTTTCTCATGGCCGATTTTAATCGTGAGATTATCCTTAATGTTAACAGTCATCCTCACCCGCTACCAGACCTGTTTACCAAGGAGCTGAACAGGATTTATGATGAACAAAAGGATAACTTAGAGGCAGAGTATTCCGAATACGACCTGGAGCTACCTAATAAAGTGACCTATTTTGGATTCAAAGAAGAAAACAACGAGGTAAAGGTAGTTGGAGTCATTAAATGTATTAAAGCGAAATACGGAGCTATAAAGCTAAAATTAACTTATATAGCTTGTGCTAAAATGGAAATGATTGTCGATGGTGTTGGTTTGATATTAAAAACATATGATTCAGAGCATTTAGCATCTGTTACGGATGCTGATGTCCCCTGGTATTGGGATATAATACTTTTAGGACAGGCTGATGAAATTGCTGAGTTTCTAGCAAATATTATCGTTTCAGGAATGTCATCAATATGGGACAATCCATTGGAAAATTTTGAGTATAAGGTCCTGGATATAGAAGTGTTTAATGCTTCTTCGCAGGCCGGGATTGTTGAAGGAGTTGACCCTGTGCTTGAAGCCCAAGTAGTGTTGAATAGCTTTCCTTTTGATGTATTCTTAGAAGCAAAGAATGACAATCTTGTCATAAACGTTGATCTGTTACACGGCTATTACGATGAAGGTGGTCAATTTATGAACCTTTATGAGGAAGCGATCCCTTCCATTTCCCCGAACCCAAACCTATCTTGGGGTGGATTTGGTTACAATGGTGATAAGTATAAATACACCCAACACTGGAACCCAAGTCTTACCTATGAAGAACGAGTCGATGAAACCATGCAGGCTATTTACAATATGGGCTTGAGTCATGTCCGCATAGAAGCTGTCTGGAAAGACATTGTTCCAACTATTCCGGATACAAATCCTTCCCTGAACCCTGATGATATTGACGATCTACTCGTAGATGCCTATATAAATGAGATTGAGATTAATGAGGGTTGGGAGACAATTGAATATATTATCCAATCAGCAGTAAACCATAATCTTGTCCCCTATGTTATTGTCGGCTGTGGGCATAGGGATCGTCCGCCAAAATATGATGATGGCGGTCTCCGGACTATCGCTCCCGGAACCGTTCGGGGGGATTCTGCTGAAAATTATATAGGTGTTTATGAGAATGTCTATCTTTACTGGTTAAAACTGTACAGTCGAGCAGTTGTTAAGAAATTCAGTCAGGACCCTTGGGGCGTAACTATTTGGCAGGCAGAAAATGAACTAAACGCGGCTCGTTTTGCAGAAACGTATGACTGGTGGCGCAAAGGAAGCGCCTGGGCTGATGACGGTCCAGGGGGCTTTGTTGAGACGGTGGCAGCTACCCTAACTGATGCTATTCGGACTGAAGAACCTACCAACGCTCAAATAATACAGGACTTTCACATGTTTAACCTCGCACGTACCCTGAATGAATGGAAAGACTATTACGATATTGCAGGGATTAACTTTTATCCTAATGAACTTTATGCGATGCCTGTTTTAGGGTATATGTTGGGTGAACTTGTCTGGGCAACAAAGAGGGCTTTGCAATCTATATCAGATGCAGAGGGAGATCCGACAATTGCTGATCGTCCGGTATGGGTTATTGAAACGGCATATCCAGCGATAGAACCAGCAGGTACTGTTGAGCCTGAAGACTACAATGATAATATCCAATTCTATAGTCAGGAACGTCAAAGAGATTTCCTTTAAGAGGCGCTGAACTCGTGTGCTGGATACGGCGCGGACCTTTTTTCTTGGTTTTTACTGACAAGTCCTGATGATGGGAGTGAATGGTTGAACTACTCCAGTATCAACAGTTATTCCGGTCTTTTCGATCCCGAGGGGAACCCCAAATTGGCATATCAAGCGTACATTGATGCTTTTCAAAATGTGAGCGATGGGGAACTCGTTACATTTGCGAATAAATATCTGGAAGAAGATTTGGGTGGGTCTTTGACACTTCCCGGTATCTATAACGGACTGAAATCTGGTCAGATATTTAGGCTACCTACCACTGAACAATTTACTATTCGGACTGACAATGAGTGGCTTGAACACACCAGTGAAACGGATACGGTGAAACACCACGATTGGAATGAAGATCCAGCACAGTATAAACTGTTAAATGAATTTACACCCGATGAGTCATTCCCATACCAGAACGCTCAATTTGAAGATACATACCCCATTCATTTTCAAAACAACATCCCAGAGCGCCAGGGTCTGCCCCTGGATATTGATATTAAAGACCCGTGGTATGTTGATGCTCAAGGAAACCAACTGAATCAGTTTCACGATATGGGGCTTGTCAACGATGAAACGAACAGCTATGCGGTGTTCTTGGATCAAGATTCTACCCTAGGAATGCAATACTACACCCTCCGTGTAGAGTCACGGTTTGTGGCGACACAGAGTGATATTTGGGTATTCGACCAATGGGAGGTATCTCCATCAAATGGAGCGCAAATTTCAGATATTAATTCCCTTGAAACTGATGTTGTGTTTAAGCAGACAGGAGTAAGTATCACTGCTAAATACGAAGCAGTGAACCAGATTGGTAGTTACTCGCTAACAATTAATAGTGGTGAGATTCTAACCGTTCCCGCTGGGGCTAATATTACATTTGCTGATGGCTTTGCTATAACTGTCAATGGTGCATTTGTGGTTGAGGGCTATCCAACCAAAAGAACAGTATTTAATTGGAATTATGATGATGTAATGATTCATGTTCGCAATGTTGTGGAATTTCATTATACCGACATCTATGGTTCTGGAAGTCCGTATAGTACATTTATAGAATATGATCATATAGGTACATCAAATTTACTCTATATTAAAAACTGCTTGATTAAAGATTCCAGGATTTTCGTACAGACACCTATTACAAATATGAATATTAGCAACAATACATTCATAAATGCCTATTTTATTGCAGATGGTCAAAGCAGTTATTCTGAAAACGTTAGTATAATCAATAACATTTTTTATTATTCTACATTTATTCCTTTGTACGGTAATGAAACTGAAAATTATAATTTGTTTTATAACACTTATCTTCTTCCATGGTATACAATTGGTGAAAATAGTATTAGCGGGAATCCACTATTTGTAGATTCCGAAAATGGCAACTACCACCTGCAAACCGGTAGTCCTTGCATTGATGCTGGTGATCCCACAAGTCCACTCGATCCAGATGGTACGCCTGCGGATATAGGTGCATTCTACTACTACGATGCAGTACCACCTTCAGCACCTGTTCTTTCTATCAGCGGTTCTTGGGGTGATCACCCCACTCTATCCTGGATTGACGGTGGCGAACCAGATATAGATCACTTTGTTCTTAAAAAGACATATATAAATGACTCTGGTAAAATGACTTGGTATATCGATATCAGTGATGGGATAAATGAATATACTGATAATGGTATTGTGATTCAAAAACGTGGTAATACAACGGCATTTTATCAAGTAAAGGCTGTAGATTGGATTGATCAATCATCGCCATATTCAAACACGCAACGCGCTAGTGGTTTAGGACCAATGTGGAAAGAAGCATTGCCTACAAAATATGATCTGGCTGGAAACTTTCCCAACCCCTTCAATCCAAATACAATAATCAAATACGCATTGCCTGAAGAATCTTTTGTGGAATTGACGATATTCGACTTAATAGGCAGGGAAGTGAAAACTGTAATAAATGGTATTGAGTTAGTAGGATTTAAAAGTATGGTGTGGTACAGTAAGGATAATTATGGAAACAAAGTTCCATCAGGTGTTTACATTTATCGTTTCAGCGCAAAGTCGTTGGAAAGTGATAAGGAATTTCATCAAACGAGGAAGATGGTATTACTTCGGTAGAGTACATTCTGTTTACTTTGCTTAAAGAAAAGCCTCGTGGAAAGCGGGGCTTTTTATTGCACTTTCTTGATTAACCATCTATTTTATTATCCCAAATTTTACATTCAAAACTGGAGGTGGAGTCTAAACTTAGTAAAAGCAAGTAAATTTTGGTTTTTGGTGACCTTACTAAAACGAGAAAAATTAATTAATTTCAATGGCAGGAAATAAACAGCTCATTCTTTTCGATATTGATGGTACAATTCTTCATCCAGGTAAGCTGGCTCGTAAGTTGATGGACGAGGTGGTCACCGAGAAAGTTGGGAGATCACCTGATCTTCAGTTCACAGACGTAGCTGGTTTCACCGATCCTGTAATTATGAGAAGTGCCCTCAAGAAACTGGGGATTAACGAGAGTAATTTTACTGCCCTTGTCGATGAACTGTTGACTCGGTATCTGGTACGGCTACGACAGACGTACCCGAATTATCAAGAACCAAAATTGTATAAGGATTCGATAGAACTTGTTCATCGCTGTAAAGCTGAGGGGTGGCACGTGGGGCTGCTTTCCGGGAATATCCGTGAAGGGGCAAAAATTAAACTATCACGATTTAACGTCTGGAATGAATTTGATTTTGGGGTTTTCGGGGATGAAGTGGTATCCCGGGAAGATCTATTATGTCTGGCTCGAGAGCGTGCCTGGGATGAACTGTCTGAAGCTTACACCTATGATCAGATGGTGATGGTAGGGGATACGCCCAATGATGTCCGAATTGCCAATTTGAATCATGTCCGTTCGCTTATAGTCTGCCGTTATCCTGAATGGTGGTCAAAAATTGAGGAAAAGGATCCTACATGGTTGGTGGATTCTTTTAAGGATGTAGATACGATTATGGAGTGGTTATTCGAATGATATTTGGGGTAGACTTAACAATGAAAGATGTTATTTCCTATAACTCACCCAAACCCCTCTCTCTATTTTTTCAGTATTAATATTAGAACTGTTCATAATTAATAGTTTAACCTATAAGGCAGGACACCGTGTCCTGCAGGAGTTTTTACTGGCGTACTAACATTAGTGGGACAATAGTGAATAATAAGCTATTTTTCATTAGTCTCTCAAATTGACATCCACATCTCCCAACCCAACACTAATTCCCATTTCGATGGTGGGTAAATTTTTATCCCAGTGAGGAGAAACCCACTTATCATCTTTTTTTATAAGTCCTGCAACATCAACATCGCTAAGGAAACTCTTTTCAATCTCTAATTCCACATTTGCATTGTTTGACAATATTAAATCAATATCTCCCAGCCCAACTTCAATATTCCCTTCAATATCATCAACCATTTCCCCGGTGAGATCAATATAAGCAGATCCAAGCCCTACTTCGATATTAATGTGTTCAGGCCTGAGGTTCCCAAGTCCCTCAGCGTTAAAATCACTAAGACCAGATTCAATTGAGACTTTTCTGCATCGAATGGGATTGAGTGTTCTCACAACAAGCCTTACTTCACTCAGTCCACATTCAAGATCAAGATTAGATAAAGTAAGATTGGAAAGATCAATCTCTGCCTTACCCAACCCAAGCTCCAGTTTGATATCTGTTGGAACCTTTTGGGGAAGGCGGAATATTGTTTTGCTATTAAGATCATCGTTCTTTATTCCAATCCAATCTTTTATATGAAAGGTCCGTTCACGATCGTTCTCCCAATCCTTGTTAGAAACTACTTTTACCTTTAGCTTTCCCTTTTTCCCGAAGGATTTATAGTCCACCTTTGGGGTGGTGCGATCTGGGTGATATATAATGCTTCCTTCGATTTGATCCTGATTGGGATTGGCTTCTATCACGAGTTCTCCAATTCCATATTCCATTGACACATCTAACTGTTTGATGTCATCAACAGGAAATTGATATGTCTCGGTTAGAAGTTCTTCTTCTGAAATTAGAGAGGACAGCAGTAACGGAATGAGAAAAGGAATTTTTTTCATAGTCACATCACTTTAAAAGTTGAAATTTAATCGCACAGTGCTTTCCCAATGATCCTGTCCATCCAGCGATCTGGCAAGATTAAATCCAACACCGCAACCATCATCATCCGGGATTCCAATCCCAATACCAGCAGATGATATTCCGTTACTCAAAATGGTGTCTATATCATCAAAGCTATGATCGGATTTCCACCATGCATAACCAGCATCAGCAAACAGTTTGAAGAACCAGTTTCCTTCAAGAAAATCTGGCGTGAATACCAATTCCACGTTTGCTTGAGTAAACTGGTCGCCTGTCTGGATTTTGTAGGGAAAAGCACTTACAGAACCAAGTCCCCCCACGCCAAAAAGCCGATGTTCGTGATCGACTCCTTTTGAGGTTCCAGCTATCAGTTGGGATCTCACCACAAGCCCGGGAGAAAATTCCCAGTTGATTTTAAGAAATCCCCAATGGCGCTCCTTGAATTTTGACTTGTTTTCAGGTAAAATCTCCACGTTATCGGATGGAGCCTGATACCACTCAAAATTTAGATGAAAGGCAAACCCGGTTGTTAGTGGATGATAATCCTCTGTCTGGTAAGAGAGACTGGCAGCAAAATAGTCTATGTTCATAGGTTCGAAAGAAAGGTTTTTACGAAGCAAGCGATCTTTTTCAAATAAACTCCAGACATCCTGATAAACAGAGATAATATCCTGTTCAGCGTGGACAGCCTGAAGTTTCAGCTTCAATCTGGCAAAATCAAGACCAACACCGCATTCATAGCCAGATTCATCCCACCGGTCATAAAAATCCTGACGACCCAGAAAGGTGGCAAGGGAATTCTCCCACTCTGGCATACGATACCAATCATCTGTGCGACTCTGCTTGAATAAACTTGCATAAATGACAATGTCTTTATGTTTAAAAAAGGATTTTTCGAATGTCAGTCTTCCTGCAGGGGATTTTGTTGCGAATCGGTAACCCAGTGAAAGGCTCAACCGAAAGCTCGACTTTCCGTGATTATCCCAGCTGAAGTTAAAAGGTGTCAGCAATAACCCCTCATTTCGGTTATAAACAAACCAGAAGACTTTTGGATGTACCCAGCTTCTTTTTTCCACAACATATTCATCCTCCAACTCAAACTCGCCAGTTTCAGGAACTACCACTTTTCCGCTCCCTTCCGAGAAAGTGATTCCCTTTTTGATGCTGGCTTCGACGATTTTACCATTCACAATAGTGCCGGGTTTTCGTTCGATGCTTCCCCCGATGGCAACAATCTGACCGTTTACCACGGCTGTTGATTCCAGAAATACATCTCCACCAAGGACAATGATCTTTCCATCCACTGTTCCTGCCACATAAAGATCTCCCCCAATCACACGAATGTTGTCCTTAACGGTTCTATCGACTCCGATATAGTAATCACCAAAAAATTTAATGTCGCTACTCTCATCGTCGTAGAGTTCAGATGACTTCAGAGGCTCCATAGCCACGGAATCTTCAGGAAGAGGTTCAATATTCTGAGCTGTCAACAGTGGTGCAAACAGTAAAAGAATAATCAGTTTTTTTATCTTAGTGTACATTTATTCCTCCATAGAAATTGTGATGGTTCCCATATTCGCCTCGAGTTCAACTCTATAAAGCCCTTCGCCTGCCGTTCCTCTTGCTCGGGACATTGTGGGAGTGACGGTAATATTCAGTTCAAATTCGCTTTTGATAGATTCGTGTGTCCTTACATTTGGAGTGATGGAGCGTGCGGAAAAATTCCCCGGGAAATTTTTAGGAAGTGTGAGTTCAATGTCACCTCTGGATGTTTTTAAGTTGATCTCGTGATCATCCAGATTTTTATCCCATAATTTATGGATGATAATATCCCCAACCTGAGTTTTTGCATCAAGTGAACCAAAAATGTTATTCCCTTCAATTGAGCCGGTTGATGTCCATACGACAACTGATCCAGTCATATCCTCCATCTCGATATTTCCACCTGAGGTTGATGCATCTACTTCCCCGTTGATACGATCCATTTCAATAGATCCCCCCAGGGTGTTCAGATCGACACGAGCATCGATATTTTCTGCCGTTACATCACCACCATTAGTTTTCGCGTAAACTTCCCTTCCGTCAATATCAGAGAGTTCAATATCTCCGCCACCAGTGCTGACGGAGCAATTTCCTCTGACATCATCCACTTCAATGTCTCCTCCCCCCGTTCGAACATTCAAATCTCCTTCTATCCTCCTGATTTCAACATCACCACCAGACGTGTTCAGGAATATTCGTCCCTGAAGATCCAGCACATCAATATCCCCACCGGATGTAGTGGCTGAGATTCTTCCCGAAATGTCAGAGAGATCTAAATCACCACCGGCTGTTGTTATATCAATCTGTCCCTTTACATTTCCAATGTCAATATCTCCCCCGCGGGTGTTGACAATAAGACTGAAAATGAGCGGAAGTTGAATGGTATAATTAAATGAAACTGATTTCCTGATATTTTGTGAACCGTTAACCAAAACGAATAATTCATCTTTTTCCGTTTTTTGACTGACAGATGCTTTTGATTTTTCATACAGTTCCTTAGCCACTTTTTTCGAACTAGACCTGATTGAGATGGTCTCAGTAATTTTAACTTTATCTACTGGTTCGCCGGAAATAGTGATATCCCCTGTAATCTTATCCATCACAAGTTGTCCGTGACCTTCAGATTTAAATGTGTATGTGGATGTTCCGGTGTACCGGTTATAGGAATCACGTGAGAATTCCTGAGCAAAAACTGAAGCAGCAAGAAAGATAAAAAGATTGAGGTATGAAATGATTTTTTTCAACTTTGGGTACCCTCTGAAAAGATAAAACAGCGAATTTTTAATAATACTAACTTTGTGTGTTATGCCGAATAACATTTTACTACCTGTCAGGCTCCTGACTGATTAGCGAATATTCGCGTTAATTCGCGGTTTTCTGCGTTTACTCAACTTTCCTTTCCAATTTGTTGTGGTTTTAATCTGCTTCCCATCTTATCTAGAAACTTACCTGCTTCGTTACGGATAAATTCATTTTCGTCTAATCTCGCCACTACTTGCAGAATAGGATATAGCCGATCCTCAGGATATTTTGTAAGAATTTTTAACGCTTCCATCCTGACTGCAGGATTATCATCTTCCAGAAGTACTTTTATGCAAACATCTGAAATCTGTTTATCAATTTCAAATGCAGATAAGCTCCTGATAGAACGAAGGCGAACACCTGGATTATTATCGGTCAGGAGAGCAGATAACATAACCATTTTTACTTCATCGGTTGCAGTGAATTCTGACATCAGCTTGACAGAGCGAAGCCGTCTGCCTGGATTATTATCATTGAGTAAAAAATAAAAGAGCAGTTCCTTCACCAGATTATCTTCTGGATTTCCTGTGTAGGAGAATTCATCCTCCGCTCTGAGCTGAAAAGCGATTTGATTAGATCCATTTTCCTTAAGTTCAATATTTGTCGCAATGAGCTGCTCCTTTTCAAGAATAGACTGGATTCGTTTTTCTATGGGGATTTCAGCGATTGTGCTGGGCTCCTGAGACAGTTGCGGAGCAAGGAAGTATCGGCCTATAATCAGTCCAATAAAAAGATAGGTAACCACCGCAAGTATGGGGCGTTTTGGAAAAAGGAGAAATTCTATTCTCAACAAGTAATTTCTGATATTTCTCAGAAGTTTTGAATAAATAGATTCTGTTTCCAGTGAGAGGATTCGTCCCCGCAGGAGATTTTGCTGTTTCTTGAGGAAGGATTCGGATGGTTGTTTCTCCTCCAGATGGGAAATTAACCCTAAAGAAGATTGCAGTTCTTTCACGTAAGACTTTAATAAGGGTGACTTGGAAAGCGTGCGTTCAAACTTAATTTTTTCACTGTTTGAAAGCTCATCTGTTACCCACAGATAGGAAAGATGTTTAAGGTGTTTTGAGATTTTTTCAGGCATAACGGTAATCTTTCAGGTGAAATCTGAGTTTCTCCATTGCTCTGAAAAGATATTTCTTAACAGTTCCCTCACTCACATCCAGGAGTTTGGCAATATCAATAATCTTTAAGTTTTCTAAATGTTTGAGAATAAAGACCGTGCGTTGTTTTTGAGGTAACTTCTTCACCGCATTCATAACAGCATTTTTGACATCAGAAGAATTGTCTGGTAAGGCAGTATTTGGATCAGGTATCCAGTCGAGTGAATCACTTTCGTTCTCATCGGAAATAGTGACACGAGCATATCTGCTCGCTCTTTTCTTGAAATTGTACGCAGTGTTGACGGTAATGCGATAGAGCCACGTGAAAAAGTCGCTTTCGAATCGAAATTGATTGATGTTAGTATAAACTTTCATAAATACATCCTGATACAAATCCTCAGCATCCTGTTCGTTTTGTAGTAGATGAAAAGCAAGCGTCATTACTCTTTTGTCGTATAGAGCCACCAGGGAATGGAAAGCTCTCGCATCTCCCGATTGCGCTTGATGGATCAGATTGACAGTTTCCTGGTTCATAAATGCTGTGTGTCACAAAAGATATGACAATTATATGTTAAAAAAGTTGTCAGGGAAAGTGAATTTTCAAAAAAGAAAAATGGGGAGGGCAATTCCTCCCCATTTTTGATTTAGGCGCAATCTTCAGATCAAACTATAGAGATTACACTCCGGTTTCCTCAACTGTCTTTTTCACCACATTGAGAGTATTGTTCAGCATTTCTTTTTCTTCGTCCGTCAGCTCAACCTCAAGGATTTTTTCCACTCCGCCACCACCAATTACTGCGGGAACACCAATGAAATAGCCGTCAATTCCATACTCACCTTCGCAGAGTGCTGCCGATGGGATGACTCTTTTTTTATCTTTCAGATAGGCTTCAGCCATCTGCATGATTGCGACAGCTGGACTAAAATAAGCACTCCCGTTTGCCAGAAGTTTAACGATTTCTGTACCGGCTTTACGTGTTCTATCTACGATGGCATCAATCTGTTCCTGTGACAAGAGTCTGTCAATGGGGACACCACCAACGGTTGCGAGTCTGGGTAAAGGAACCATAGTAGGACCGTGACCACCAAGCACAACGCAGGAGACATCTTTTACAGACAGTCCTGTCTCCATGGCAATAAAAGCCCGGAAACGGCCGGTGTCCAGAGCGCCAGCCATACCAACCACCCTGTTTTTTAGGAAGCCACTAATTTTGTAAAAGGTGTACACAATCGCATCCAGCGGATTTGTAACAACAATAACGAAAGAATCAGGTGCGTACTTCTTCACGTTGTTAGCAACATTGGTAATGATCTTGAGGTTAACATCAAGCAAATCTTCTCTCGTCATTCCCGGTTTTCTCGGAACTCCAGCAGTAATGATGACCACATCAGAGCCTTCAATTTGGGAGTAGTCGCTTGATCCTTCGAGGTTTATGTCCCAGCCATCGTGAGGTCTCGCCTCCATAATGTCAAGGGCTTTCCCCTTAACCTTTCCTTCTATATCGGGGATATCTACAACAACAACATCACCAAGTTCTTTTTGTGCTGCGATGAGTGCCAGGATTCCCCCAATTTGACCGCCGCCAATCAAAGCAATCTTGTTTCTGGTCATAGTATTTCTCCTTTCACGATTTTACTATTAAATCCAAGTTATGCTATTAATGGATCAAAGTGTATGATTGATAAGGTTTGTAAGTGTGTAAACTGCGTTTAAATTTAATAATGTCTTGAGAAAAATTGAAGATTTATCAGATATATTGGAAAATCCCACCTAAATAAGTGTTGAGAAACAAGGTGAGCAAATGACTCTTTACTTGTGGGGGGTTAACTCAGAACGTTAACGATCTTACGAGTACGCCCTTTTCGAGAAAATTGTATTTTCCCATCAACCCGGGCAAACAGGGTATCATCACCACCGATTCCAACATTCAAACCAGGATGAAACTTAGTTCCTCTTTGGCGAACAATGATAGAACCTGCAGTAACGAATTGACCATCGGACGCTTTCAATCCCAACCGTTTGGAAATACTGTCGCGTCCATTCTTTGTGCTACCCATTCCCTTCTTATGTGCCATGGATTATTCTCCTTTTTCTGAGGAATTTGAATCTTTTGTGGTTTTTTTGGTGGAGGTCTTTGCTTTTTTTGTGGCTTTTTCTTTGATGGAATCAACACGGATCAAAGTATACCCCTGACGATGACTGTTTTTAGTCTGATATCCTTTGCGACGCTTCTTTTTAAATACAATAATTTTTTTACTGCGTCCATGTTCAAGAACTGTTGCTTCAATGGTTGTATTGATCACAGTAGGTGTACCCACTTTAACTTTTTTATCATTGTCCAGAAGTAGGATCCGATCATAGGAGACCTTTTCCCCCACTTTCATATTTTGAAGTGGAACTCTTAACTCAAGTCCCGGTTCGACTTTGAATTGTTTTCCTGAAATATCTACGATTGCAAGCATTGTACTAATAAAGTTCTTTTTATTTAACCTCTAAATTTAAATTTTAATATGATGATTAGTCAAGTTATACTTCATCCGTGATTTCTCTATTACTTTTCCGGGAGTAAAACCTGAATTCATCAGGTAATAAGGAATCATCTTCTACCACTTCAATATGCATAAAATTTTTCCACATAAACCTTCGAATTATATCCTTCTTCGAGCTTTTCAAATATTCCTTCAAGGTGGGGTGAATGGTCAATTTTAATCGAATCTCCCTGCTCTGGTTGCGAAATTGCTTCAGCCAGTTTTCAATCTTGGTGATAACCGCATCTTTAGAAGCAATGTGGCCACTACCACCACAGGTGGGACACTCTTCGCGAAGGCTATGAAGGAGGGATAAACGGATCCGCTGTCGCGTCATTTCGAGTAATCCAAAATCAGAAATAGGCGACACGGCAACCTTTGCTCTATCTTTTCGTAATTCTGAGCGAATTTCTTGATAGACTTTCATCTTATTTTTTTCGTATTTCATATCAATGAAGTCAATGACGATTAAGCCTCCAATATCTCTCAGGCGAAGCTGTCGTGCAATTTCGTGGGATGCCTCCAGATTGATTGACAGAGAATTTTGCTCGTGATCTTTTTTTCCTATGAATCGACCACTATTTACATCAATCACGACCATTGCTTCAGTCTGTTCAATGATCAAATATGCCCCGCTCTTCATCCAGACTCTCCTGCGCGTGGATTTTTCAATGTCATTTTCAATACCCTCCCGTTCCAATAATGGAATTCGTCCTCTGTACATTTCCAACTGGGAAGCAAGTTCTGGAGAAACATTCTGAAGGTAACTTTGAGTTCGACGGTACAATTTGCGACTGTCGAATGCCACCCGATCAACATCCGCTGTGAGGACATCACGCATGATGCTGGAGACATTTTCATAATCCTCGTAAATTAGTGAGGATGCTGGTATACTTTGGGCTTTATCTTCTACAACTTTCCAGCTTTTTATAATCATATCAAAATCTTTCTTTAAAACCTTTTCACTTTTCCCCTCTGCTTCCGTACGTACAATGATACCTGTATTATCTGGTGCAAAATGACGTACAATTTTTCTCAACCGACGTTTCTCATATTTATCCCAGATCTTCTTGGACACGCCAATAAATTTGGTATTTGGTACAAGTACCATAAGATGACCTGGAATAGCAATGTTCGTTGTGGCACGAGGACCCTTCCCGGAAAATGGTTCTTTTATCACCTGAACAAGTATTTCCTGCCCCGTTTCCAATTCCACATCAATCTCTTTGTTTTGATTTTTACTTTTATTTTCATCATTATCATCATCATCGGAGGTAGAGGTGTCTTTGAGGTATTCGGGATTGCTAATTTCTGAAAATGGAAGGAAAGCGTTGACTTCATATCCAATGTCAACAAAGGCAGCTTGCATGCCAGGTAAGACGTTTTCGACCCTTCCTTTGTATATATTACCTACCATTCCTTGGTGATGAGGTTTTTCCACGTAAAATTCTACAAGAACACTATCTTCAACGATGGCAATACGCCTTTCACTGGCGGTTTCATTTACAAAAATTTCTTTTTTCATTATAGTTTACTTCCTATATAACGTTCTCTATATATTGTATATTTGAAGGGGATAGCCCCTTCAATAGATGGCAAAAACACCCAATTTAAAGAAGACATGAAGACACAAATTGGAGCATTTATTGCCCATATCTTCATTTTTATGTATTGCCTGTTTTAGTCAGACATTTGGAGGGAATTCGAGAAGTATATCTGGAGAGATTTGTTACCTTAAGATTTTAGGCTATCTCATATAAATTGAAATTCTTAATGAAAGACCCTTCAACCTTATGAAAAATTTTTCTTCTATTTTAAAAAAACCTTCAGGATTCCACTCCTTTGCGCGAAAGATACATCAATTTTAGTGACTTCTCAAGGATTTTATTGGTTTTCTTGAAATGTAAATAGTGACTTGTTTGAAGAATCAGTGGATTAATAAGTTAATGTTTTAAAAAATTTCATCTATCTATTCCATCGGTGCAATCAGATTATTTTCAACCCTAATTGTTGCTGATAAAATATGTTTCAAAAATCCTTTCTTCTGATTAAACTTCACAAGGTCGTGATTTGAGCCATATTGCCACGACGATAAAAAATGAGCTAAAAAGGTTTTAACCAGCTTAGCTCTGGTTTTTTTATTTTATGGATTCTGGAATGGAGAACAATTTTATTGATATAATGAATCACCGAGTCGTAGTGTTCGACGGAGCTATGGGAACATCCATTCAACGGTTGACATTATCTTCGGACGATTTTTGGGGGAACGATGGATGTAATGAAATCCTTGTTCTGTCGAAACCTGACATTATAAGTAATATCCACGCATCTTTTTTTGAAGTGGGTTGTGATGCTGTGGAAACCGATACGTTTGGCGCCACTTCGATTGTTCTATCGGAATACAATCTTCAGGATCAGGTTTATAACATCAATCGGATTGCAGCCCAGCTTGCTCAATCAATAGCCAGAGAATTTGCCTCAAAAAACAATCCTAAATGGGTTGCTGGTTCTATTGGACCAGGGACAAAATTGCCATCACTCGGACACATCTCATTTCAGGAATTAAAATCTGCCTACGATGAGCAGGTCAGGGGGCTATTTGACGGTGGAGTAGATATGTTTATCGTGGAAACCTGCCAGGATCTTATTCAGATGAAGGCAGCGTTGATTTCTATCAACGATTTATTCAGAATAAAAAGAGCGAGGATTCCAATCATTGCCCAGGTTACCATAGAATCATCGGGAACAATGCTTCTTGGAACAGAGATATCTGCGGTACTTACAACGCTCCTGCCATTTAACCCTGATGTTATTGGTTTGAATTGTGGTACTGGTCCTAAAGAGATGAGTGAGCATATCAGAGTATTATCTTCCCATTCTCCAAAATTTATTTCTGTCATTCCAAATGCTGGAATACCTGAAAATATAGAAGGAGAAATGGTGTATAACCTTACTCCAGACGAATTAACATCCGATTTACAGCATTACTGTAAGGATCTTGGAGTTAATATCGTTGGGGGATGTTGTGGTACGACTCCGGAACATCTTAAGGCAGTGGTGAAAGCTGTGAGTCATTTGACTCCTGCAACTCGTGATCCAGAATTTACTCCTTCTGTTGCTTCTCTATATTTCAGCCAGCCTGTTCATACAGAACCCAAACCCCTTATTGTTGGTGAGCGAACCAATGCCAGTGGTAGCAAAGCCTTTCGGGAATTTCTTCTGAAAGATGATTTCGAAGGAATGATAAGTATTGCTCAATCCCAGATCGAAGAGCAAGCACATCTTCTGGATATCTCCACAGCATACGCAGGACGAAATGAAATTGAGGATATGAATAAATTTGTTTTTCGACTAAACACCCAATCACCCATATCGATGATGATTGATTCCACCTCATTTGAGGTAATTGAGGCAGCTCTTCAGCAAATTTCTGGTCGAGCTGTCATCAATTCCGTGAATCTTGAAGATGGGGAAAAGAGAGCAACAAGGATCATTGAACTCAGTAAACGCTATGGTGCTATGTTGGTTTGTCTTACTATTGATGAGGAAGGGATGGCAAAAACAAGTGAGCAGAAATTGGAAGTGGCAAAACGGATTTATAACCTTGCGGTTCACAACGGGGGGTTAAAACCTTCTGATCTTTTATTTGATACTCTTACTTTTACTCTTGGTAGCGGTGACGAAGAGTTTAGGAGAAGTGCCATCGAAACATTGGATGCCCTCAAAAGAGTCAAAGCGGAACTACCGGGTGTTCACACACTTCTTGGCGTTTCTAACTGTTCCTTCGGGTTAAAAACTGGTCTCAGACAATTTTTAAACTCTATTTTTCTCCACCACGCTATCGAGTACGGCTTGGATGTTGCTATTGTACATGCTGGGAAAATCCTACCACTTTACCAGATTCCAGAAAAGATCCGAAGGTTATGTGACGATCTCATCTTTGACAGAAGAGAGGAAAGATATGACCCGCTGGTAGAATTGGTTTCCACCTTTGAAAAGAGAAAAGTGACTGAAGAGATAGTAAGAATCAAAAAGAGTCTACCTGTTGAAGAACGTATAAAAAAGCGAATCATTGATGGTCAATCCTCCGGACTTGAGGATGATCTCAAGGAAGCTATGAAAACTTATGCACCGATTGAAATCGTCAACCGAATTTTATTAACAGGAATGAAAAAGGTGGGAGACCTATTTTCCTCCGGTGACATGCAGCTTCCTTTTGTACTGAAGTCTTCTGAAATAATGAAAGAAGCAGTGGTATATCTGGAACCGTTTATGGAGAGATTAAAAGAACTGGCTCGGGGTAAGATCGTTATTGCCACGGTGATGGGAGACGTTCACGACATCGGTAAGAATCTTGTGGATATTATTCTCACAAACAACGGATACGAGGTAATCAATCTCGGCATAAGACAGCACATTGATGCTATTCTTGATGCGTGGAAAAAATCAAATTCAAATGCAATTGGTATGAGTGGCTTGTTAGTGAAATCCACCCTTGTGATGAAAGAAAACCTGGAAGTGATGAATGAACGAAAGGTATTACCACCTGTAATTTTAGGAGGCGCCGCTCTAACACAACAATTTGTGGAAGAAGAACTTTCTCAGGTTTATCAGGGAAAAGTATATTATGCAAAAGATGCTTTTGACGGGCTTAATTTTATGGATAAGATTTGCGGGATAAATGCTACAGATCTTGAGATCGGTTGATCTTCATAATGCAAGGACAAAAAGTTATAAGTACGTATGGAAAACATTGAAAAAAGTGTAGAGGATACTGGTAAAAATATTGCCATAAAAGATTTAATACCCTCGCCACCTTTCTGGGGAACACGGGTTGTAAAGGGAATACAAATAGATGATATTTTCTTCTATCTAAACAAAAATGCTCTGTTCCGGCGACAGTGGGGATTTAAAAAGGGGAGATTTACCGATCGTGAGTATAAAAGATTGATTGTGCAGGAGGTTGAACCCATACTGATAAGAATGAAAACATTGGTGCGAAAGGAAAATATTCTGGAGCCGAAAGTCGTCTATGGTCACTTCCCGTGCCAATCCAGTGGGGAAGATATAATCGTTTTTGATCATCCTGAGAACAAGAATATCCTCACAACCTTTACCTTTCCTCGACAATCCAGCGGGAAGTATCGTTGCATTTCGGACTTTTTTATGCCTCTGGAGTCCGGGGTGATGGATACGGTAAGTTTTCAGCTTGTTACTGTTGGAAATAGAGCAACGGAAAAGGCTCAGGAACTTTTTAAGGAGAATCATTATCAGGATTATCTATTTTTACATGGACTTTCTGTAGAAATGGCGGAAGCTCTTGCAGAATACTGGCATAAAAGGATTCGTAGTGAGTTGGGAATTGATGATGAGGACGCCAATGAAGTCAGGAAACTGCTTACCCATCATTACCGGGGGACCCGTTATTCTTTTGGTTATCCTCCCTGTCCTAACTTGGAAGATCAGACAAAGCTCTTTACACTATTAGACCCGGCACGGATTGGAGTAAGCTTGACGGAAAAATATCAACTTGTTCCCGAGCAGAGTACCTCAGCCGTGATTGTTCATCATCCGGAAGCGAAGTATTTTTCAATTTAGCACCCTAATTGTTTTCGTAATTCTCCCGGATTTCTTTCTAATTTTTCGCTATGAAAAATGAGCTTAAACTAATGGAAACTGCTGCCAGGAACGCAGGGGCTATCCTTCTCAAATACTACAAGTCTCACTATGAAATTTATGACAAAGGATACCACAATCCCGTCACGACAGCAGATTACGCATCAGACGGGTTTTTAAAAGAGACATTAATGGGTGCTTATCCAGATTACGGCTGGTTATCGGAGGAAACTGCCGATTCTCCAGAGCGATATGACAAAGATCGTGTTTGGGTGGTGGATCCCCTTGATGGAACAAAGGAGTTCATCGAAGGGATCCCTCATTTTGTGGTGTCCATTGCCCTTGTAGAAAATGGTCAGCCGATTCTGGGGGTACTGTACAATCCGGTGACAGAAGAACTGTTTGTAGCAGAAAAAGGGGAAGGTGCTACTCTGAATGGTAAGTCCATCACCTGCTCTAAGGAAACAAACCTGGCGAATTGTGTGGTTCTCAAAAGTCGGTCTGAAACAAGAAAGGGTTTGTGGGATCCGTATAAAGACAAATTCAAAGAGTTTCGCTCAATAGGGAGTGTGGCATATAAACTGGGATTGATGTCCGCTAACAAGGCGGACCTGTTTGTAGCTTTGCGGACAAAGTATGAATGGGACATCTGCGCTGCGCATTGTATAATTCGTGAGTCAAGAGCGATACTTCTTGATCTTAACGGAAACGATATTCGTTATAACAAGGAAAATGTTGCTATTTCACCTGGCATTATTGCAGGAAATCCAATATTAGTTAGGAACTCACTACATCTTTTCAATTAAATCGGAACTTAACTCATTTTGCGGGATAGATAAATTCCAGAAATAGTCGTAGAAATGGTAGACCTTCATATCCACTCAACCGCATCTGATGGCAGTCTTACACCAGCGGAACTTGTATTTGAAGGGAAGAAACTGGGGCTTGAAGCCATGGCTCTTACCGATCACGACACTGTCGGTGGAATTGAGACGTTTTTGTTGACTGCTGAAAGCGAAAATCTCACCGCTATACCGGCTGTGGAAATTGGGGTAGACTTCTTACCCGACTCGCTGCACATCCTCGGTTATTACATTAACCACTGGAACGAGCAACTGGTTAAGGGACTTGAGGAGATCAGGAAAAGTCGAAAGGAAAGAGCCCCCAGAATGATAGATAACCTGAGGAGATATGGGTTTGATATTACCCTGAGTGAAATTCTCGCTGAGACAAGTGATGATTCTACCGTCGGGAGGTTTCACTTTGCCCGGGCGATGGTAAGGAAAGGTTTTGTGAAGGACCCAAAGGAAGCTTTCGATAAATATCTATCTGCCGGCACTCCCGGTTATTATCCGAGAAAAAAAATACTTCCCTGTGAAGCGATTGAACTTATTTTGACAGCTGGTGGACTCCCGGTTATTGCACACCCTAAATTTGTTGACACGGATACACCTGCAAAATTTGAGAAACTCCTCAGAGATCTGATCGAATGTGGACTGAAAGGGGTTGAAGCTTACTATCCAAAGCATACAAAGGAGGAAGAGAAGAGGTATATTTTCCTTGCATCAAAATACAACCTGCTTGTTACCGGTGGAAGTGATTATCACGGACCTGACTGCCGGAATTACAAGCTTGGTTATGGAACAGAGCTCGAGCCAATTCCACATACGATCATGGATGGTATTGAACAATGGAAAAAAGCCTCACTGAAAAAGAACCAACATCAACCTGAATTATAGTGTAGTAAAGATACCGAGAACACATAGGTAAAGGAGAATAGTGATGCCACATACGGAAAAGAATAAATTAAATCCAATGGCTGAAGCAGTCCGGAAAGCATACAGGGCAGGACAGGAAGATGAACAGCTTGAACCCCACGTGAGGGTGGATTCTTCAGGGAAACCAATTGGGATGGTTAAAGATGGGGACTATGTGATTTTCTACGATATCCGAGGTGAGAGGGAGGTACAAATAACGCGATCCTTTACTGAAACTGGGTTTGATATTTTTCCTGTACCTGAAATGAATGTTCACTTTGTTACAATGATTGAATACGATCCGAGCCTTGACACCAGAGTTGCATTTCCACCACAAGGAGCTGTTGAAGGAACGCTATCAGAGGTGGTAAGCAAGGCAGGTATGAAGCAGGTCAAGATTTGTGAGTCGGAAAAAGCAGTGCATGTCTGTTTTTTTCTGAATGGGAAAAGGCACGATACTTTTAAAAATGAAAAAAGAGTGGTCATAGAATCTCCTCGGGATGTCCCCACTTTTGACCTGAAGCCGGAGATGAGCGCTGATCAGGTTGTTGAAGTCACCCTTAGTGAAATTAGAGACAAGAACAATGATCTGATTATTGTCAATTTTGCCAATGTAGATGTAGTGGGTCACACAGAAGACCGTGAACCAATATTAAAAGCTGTAAGTGTTGTTGACAACAGTATTGGCAGGACAGTTGAAGAAGCGTTAAAGGAAGAAATGATTGTTCTGGTGACTGCTGACCACGGAACGGTGGAAAAGTGGTATTACCCTGATGGTACCATTGATACAGGCCACACGGATAGCCCGGTTCCGTTTATAGTTATCTCAAATTATCTGGAAGATAAAGATTTTACGATCCCACAAGGAAAAGGTCTTATCGATGTTGCTCCGACTGTATTAGAGATTTTAGGTCTTGAATATCCTGCGGGGATGGTGAGCAAATCCCTCATAAATAAGGAAGCCCTTTACAAACTGACAGGAGGAAGAAAACGGAACAGAGTCCTTCTGATCATCGCCGATGGTTGGGGATATAACAAGAACAGTAAAGGAAACCTAATTGCTGAGGCGGATACACCCGTTATGGACCGACTACTTGGTAAATATCCATCAACCACACTAATTGCAGCAGGGGAAGCCGTTGGTCTGCCTGTCGGAACAGTGGGCAATTCAGAAGCGGGACATATGCACATGGGTGCCGGAAGAGTCATTTACTCAGACAGAATGAGAATAAACAGGTCCCTCGAAGATGGCACCTTCTATAAAAACAAGGCTTTTCTGGAAGCGATACATGGAGCGGAACGAGATGGAACCCGCCTGCACCTTTATGGGATAGTATCCTTCTACAGTTCACACGGTTCTGTCGAACACCTCGAAGCGCTCATAGATTTGGTGTCGCAGGAAAATGTACCAGAGCTTTACATCCATTCTCTCCTTGGAAGGAGGGGCGAAAGACCGGAGAGTGGTGCTCTTTACATAGACCGTGTTGAAAGAAAGTGTAATGAAGTTGGTTTGGGAAAACTGGTCACTGTGACAGGGAGATACTGGGCTCTTGATAGGGAACAAAACTGGGACAGGGTGGAAAAGGCATATCGAGCTATGGTATATGGTGATGGGACTCCTGTTTTGGATGAATAGCTTGTGTGTGAAGTTTATAGTAAAAAAATACTGATAGTTATTCTTTTAATCTTGATTTGAAATTTCGCTTTTGAATTATTAGACTTATACAATCTTTTTTGTTAAAGAACTTTGCGGAAGTTGAAGCTTAATGTTAAAATGGGTACACCTACTAACCTTCCGAAGGTTAGGTTTTTTCAAGTATTATTGCTATTATTCAAAAGCAAAAATTATTTACTTATTATACCTTCGGAAGGTTTTATTTTGGCGAATGTGTTATCATTAACTTCCGCAAAGTTTTATGAGAAATATGAGTAAAGACAAATATCCCGAGAGGGCTATAAGGTGTCTAGACCATGGCTTCATCCGCTTGGTAGACAGCATGGGCGGGGATGATGCCATTGTGCAGGCTGCCAGGGTAAGCTATGGAAAAGGGACAACAAAAGTGAGCCGTGACCGGGCGCTCATTCGGTATCTTATGCGTCATGGACATACCACACCGTTTGAGATGGTCGAACTCAAATTCCATTGCAAAATACCGATTTTTGTAGCACGGCAGTGGGTTCGGCATCGCACTGCTAATATCAATGAATACAGTTTACGCTACTCTGAAGCAAGGGATGAGTTCTATATCCCGGAAAGGGGCGATATTCATTTCCAGAGTAAGTTTAACGTACAAGGACGGGACACGACTGAAGCCCCTGAAAGTCTGAAGGATAAGGTTATTGCGTATTTCAAAGAAATGTCTGACAGAAGTTTTAAAATGTATAGTGAATTGAATGAAGCTGGTATTGCTCGTGAATTGGCACGAGCCATTCTGCCTGTCAATATTTATACAGAATGGTACTGGAAAAACGATCTCCACAATATATTTCATTTTCTTCAACTTCGAATGGACAACCACGCCCAGTACGAAATTCGGGTATATGCAAATGCTATGGCTGAGTTAGTGAAAAGTATAGCTCCGATTGCTTATAAGGCTTTTGAGGATTACGTAATAAATGGTATGAGATTTTCGAGGTTTGAAAAAAGCCTGCTTTCAAAGAGACTTCCTGAAAGTGCGCTAGAAGATATCCTGGAGGACATAGCCTATAAAATAGTGGCAACCTTACATCGTAGTAAACCACGCTCTGAAACTGAACTTTATGAGCTTTATCAAAAGAATGGAGGTAACGACAGTCAGACAGATTTTGATCTGAAGTGGGCTGCCAGTGAAATCGAAGCCGGGAATGTGTTTGAACTTCGGGAAATCCAGAGGAAACTGATAGAACTTAAATAAATGTGATTATACCCATTTTTACAATAGGATGTTGCACGACATGGATTGTTTGAATATTTAACTCATCATTTACGATAACTCAAGTTTCGCACATCATAAGCCTATGAGATTTAGACAGATAATCAATAGCCCAGTCGTTTACGCTCCTATAATCAAGGGAGAAACGCCGTGAACGGCGTATCCGCATTTGTGTCCATTCATATCCCAGCCCTGAAGGACTGGGCTAAGGATATGAAGGAGCAATTTTCCG
>JACKQG010002155.1_pt1 | contig 26150 bp, 24 predicted proteins | sample 8237621 | NCBI WGS metagenome assembly JACKQG01 (sample SAMN15677084, study PRJNA649215) | marine metagenome | biome: marine; feature: Black Sea; material: saline water; isolation source: suspended particulate matter (SPM) from the Black Sea western gyre | collected 2013-06-09/2013-06-10 | depth... | reverse complement strand
GGCCACACGTGCCACGACCGTCGCCTCCGGCTCGGGGTTAAACTACTCGGCCCGCGCCTACAAGCAACAGAAGGACGTCACCACTTGACCGCCGAACAGACCAGCAACAAGAAACGCATCATCGCGATCGCCAAGTTGTTGTTCCGCTTGACGATCCTTGTGCTGGTCGGCATTGGCATTTGGGAAACGGTCGTCAAGGCATTGGCTGAGTTGGAAGAACAGAAGTTTGCCCTGTCGCAAATCCAGCCGTGGTGGTTGCTGGTGGCCGGGCTCGTGTACCTGGTCGGTATGGCGCCCTGCTGGCGGTTCTGGCACAGGACGCTGCACGCCATGGGCCAACGACCTCGATGGCTGGAATCGCTCCGCGCGTTCTATATCGGACACTTGGGCAAATACGTACCCGGCAAGGCGTTGGTGGTGATTCTGCGCACGGGGCTAATCCGCAGCAACCGAGTTGATACCAGCGTCGCGGCAACCAGCGTCTTCGTCGAAACGCTTACCATGATGGCCGTCGGTGCGTTTGTATCTGCGGCCATTCTGGGCGCGATGTATCGCGACAAGACCGGACTACTGCTGTTGGCAATTGTGTTGATGCTCTGCGCCGGCGGGCCCACGCTACCCCCAATTTTTCGGCGGCTGGTGCGTTTGGTCGGTGTCAAGAAGGTGAACCCCGATATCGACTCGGCGCTGGCAGGCCTGGACTTCCGTCTCATGTCGTTCGGATGGGTCACCGTGGCGTTAGGCTGGTGTCTGCTCGGACTGAGTCTATGGCTAACACTCCGTGCCATACCCACCACAACGTTAAGACCCGTGTCGCTCGAACACTTTCCCTTAGTCACAGCCTGCGTCGCCTTGGCCATGGTGGCCGGGTTCCTTTCCCTGTTACCCGGCGGAATTGGCGTACGCGAATTCGTGGTCATGGAGCTACTGAAAGAACCATTCGGCGAAGCTGCCGCGGTGGTCTCCGCCATTCTTCTGCGTCTGGTCTGGCTGCTGGCCGAATTGCTGCTCGCAGGAGTGCTATACGCCGCAAAACCCGGCCCCGACGCCGACGAACCTCAGAAATGACTCTCCGAAGGAAAGGGACGGGGGGCATTTGTGCGCAGCACCCAAAGGGCCGTTCCGGCATATGACCTCCGGCTCCTTCTTCCGTCCTATCATTGGGATACAAAGCACATGATCAAAAAGCAGCTTGGCCAAACGAATCTCGAAGTCGCCCAACTCGGTTACGGCAGCATGGGACTTCGCGGCCCTCGGGCTTGGGGCGTACGCGTTGTCAGTGAAGAAGATGCCGACCGTTTCCTCAACTCGGTGCTCGATGCGGGCATCAATTTCGTCGACACCGCGCCCGACTATGGAATCAGCGAGGAGCGAATCGGACGCTATATCAGCTCGCGGCGAAGCGAGTTCTACCTGGCGACCAAGTGCGGCTGCGCCTACACCCAACACGAAGACCACATAGAGATTGACCACATTTGGCAGAAGGAGGTGATTCAGCGAAACATCGAGACCAGCCTCCAGCGTCTACGGACCGATTACGTAGATGTCCTGCAATTCCACGGGGGCGACGCGGAAACACTCCAACGCGAAGGGCTCATCGGGCTGCTGGCGGGCTTTCGTGATCAAGGCATAGTAAGGTTCATTGGCGTTTCCAGCTCACTGCCGCACCTTCCTGGGCTGATTGACCTCGGCGTGTTCGACACGTTCCAGATCCCCTACTCATGCCTGGCTCCTGAACATCACGATTGGATCACGAGAGCCGCGGAAGCCGGCGCGGGGATCATCATACGCGGCGGCATCGCTCACGGCGGTCCCGAAGCAGAGATCCAGCGGCCGGCGCTCAACGACATCTGGACGCGAGCGAAACTCGATGAGGTTCTTCCTGAAGGCATCAAGCGCGCGGAGCTGATCTTGCGTTACTCGCTTTCCCACCCACACTGCCACACCACCATCGTCGGCACGTGCGACCCTGGGCATATGGCCGAGAACCTCACCGCCGCGGCGAGCGGTCCATTACCTTCGGACATGTACGAGGAGATCCGGTCTCGTGTCGCGGCGTTGAACGAATGACCTCCTTCCGCTCACAACTCCAGTGGGATTCCGCCAGATGAAGCGTTTCACATCCTGGACTTTGCTGCTCATACTGCGGTCACTGACGACGGCACGCCGCCGCTGACAAGCTATCGACGTTTCGTACTTGGCTTTGAATGGCCGTAGCAGCCTGCGCCCGGCGTGAAGTGGCCACGGCTGCCACGTCATAGCATCTTTCGTACGCGCACTTGTCAGACAGTGCCCCGCCGCGCTAACCAAAGTGCCAAGCTGTCCATGTTGCACGGCCACTCAGCACAATGGGATGCCGTACTGAACCCGGCCGCCAACAGCAGAGATTGTAGGTCGGCGTCGGACCAAGCCTTGGTCGTACTTTGGTACGTCTTCGTGCTCTCGGAAGCCGTGTCGGTCACCGTGAACACCTGCATGCTGACCTGATGGTCGTTCAGCCACTGATTCTCCGTTCGGCAATGATGGGGCTTGTCCGAGAACAGACCTGTCTCGCATGTGTACTCGGACGCCTCCGTCCGTCCCAGTTGTTCGATAACATCCGGTGTTTGGACTTCGACGATCAGCAGCCCTCCCCGAACCAGACTTTCACAAGCCTTGCGTAGAACCGCCGCGGCCTCATCGGGAGCAAAGACGTTCAATTCACCGTACAGGATCATTGCCAGATCGTAAGGCCCTCCAAAATTCGCACGACGAAGGTCTCCCAGCACGAACTCGCATCGCGACGTGTCCGGGTTATTCTGGTTGGCATACTCGATAGACGCCGGCCCGAAGTCGATTCCCAGACAATGATGCCCCAGCATTGCCAGTCGGTGCGTATAGAATCCGGGACCACAACCGAGGTCGAGGATCTGTGACGACTCCTCGCGCAATAAGTCTCGATGAATCCAGGCCACTTGCCGTTCAATCCACTCCACTCGTCGGCTGGCCAAGTCGTGATCCTGGCTCAAGTGTTCGCGAAGCATGCGGCGACTAAACGCTGGTTCGTCCCATGGGATCTTGTACGTTCCATCCCAAACGCCTTCACGTTGTGGATTCATCGCGTGCGTCACCTTTCCGATTTGGTCGTTGCATCTCGTTTCAGAGTGTATCCAGGTTGCATGCGGATCTCCGAGACGACAAAATCGGGATCTTCAGGTTCCCTTACGATAATGCGCTGTTCTGGGGTCACGAAGACGGAAACGTGGCCTGACTCGAATATCAGAGAAAATCCATGACCACTTTCCAGCATATTTTGTCTTCATTCGTGATCTTTGTCACGGGCACTGCCGCTTCATGGCCGGGTAACGCTTTGCTCGCCGACGAACCGTTCACGCACCCCGGCATACTGCATAGCCGAGCAGAACTGGATTTCGTCAAAGCCAAGGTTGCCGAGGGCGAGGAGCCCTGGAAATCGGCCTGGGAAGAACTCCGTAGCCATGCTATTTCGAGCCTTGACTGGAAGCCCAGACCGGCCGACGACGTCGTCCGAGGACCGTACAACAGACCCGACATTGGCGGCACCGACCTAATGCGGGATGCCGCCGCAGCCTACTCTCACGCAATCCAGTGGTACGTCGCGAGCGAGAAGCCCCACGCGGACAAGGCCATCGACATCCTGAACGCCTACGCGATCACCCTCAAGTCGGTAGACGGCCACGATGCGAAGCTGCTGGTCGGCATGGTCGGGATCAGTTTCGTCAACGCCGCCGAGATTATCCGTCACACGCAAGCGGGCTGGAGCGACGACAATCGGAAGCAGTTCGAGCATCTGCTCAGGGAAGTGTTCTATCCGATTATCAAAGACTTCTATCCCACGGCAAATGGCAACTGGGATGCGGCCATGATCCAGACGATGCTGGCGATGGGCGTGTTTCTGGATGACCGACAGATGTTCCAGCGGGCCGTGGACTACTATTTAGACGGCGATGGCAACGGCGCGATCTGTAAGTACATCAACGACTTCGGCGAGTGCCAGGAGAGCGGCCGGGATCAGGCGCATACACAGATGGGCCTCGGATACCAGGGCTGCGCAGCCGAGATTGCCTGGAAGCAGGGCATGGATCTGTATGGAGCGTACAACAACCGGCTCGCGGTTGGGTTTGAATACACAGCCAAGTACAACCTGGGCCACGACGTGCCCTACGAGCCATACCGCAGCCACGAGGGCAGGTACAACTACCCGACAATCTCGGACAAGGCTCGTGGCCGTTTCAGCAGCATCTACGAGCGAGTCTACCACCACTATCACGACCGCATGGGGCGGGAAATGCCATTCACCGAGCAGGTCGTCGAGAAGAACCGCCCAGAGCGTTGGCAGACCGCCTACGCCTCGTGGGGCACGTTGATGTACGTAGGCCAGCCCGTGTCTCGACGGGAAGAACCGGAGGGGTCGAAACGATCCAGACGGGACGGTTCACCGGCCAGGTAATCCGCGATGGTCATCGGATCGTGTACGCCTCGCTGCCGGCAACCAAGAAGTGGCTCGCCGACAACAAATGGCGGACCGCCATGCCGCTTGCGATTTGAGCGGTGAGGACAGAGAGTGCTACGCCCCCGGCCTGAGCAATCGGGCTGGAGGTGTTTTTCTGTGTTGATTCGCCTGGTTCCCCGCGGGCATCAGACCGCAGCCCCAAGGCGAGGGTCTGGCAAACGATCCTCGATGCCTCACCGGCAGCTCAACCGGGCTTCTTGAACAGAGGACTTGAGCTTCGGCTCGAAGACTCGCGAAATCAAATCCTTAGTGGTTTTCCGGCGGCCGGACGGATTTACATTTTCATGCATGAACGATCTCATTGAATCCACCATGTGCCATGCGTTGGCAATCAAATATCGGATTCTCTGGATCCATCAACTCAGCCATCCGCGGATCAGCCATGATTTCTTGGTTTGCCGCGTCTCTGGCCGCACATGATTCAAAGATCACCCAGGCAAATATGACCGTCTCGCCATCGGAGGCATTTGTCATTTCGGCGAAGGAACGAGTCCCTTCCGAGTTTAGGTCATCCCCAACACATTCCCAGTATTCTAACGCGCCGTGTTCCTTCCAAATCTTGGATGCTGCCTCCGCGATCGTCTGGTAATCGGACACGCGTGCTTTGGGGATCGGTAAGATGAATCCGTCAACGTATCGTTTCATATAGCTGCCATGGATAAGAGTTTAACTAGCCGGATAACGAATTGCGGTCTATCCTGCCGTTTCCCGTTGGAAGACGTAGCGGTGGGGGGTGGACTCGGCTGGGAGACGGCGGGATAGATCGCATTTCGTTCGACGTTACACGGTTGCGAGTTGCCAGGACACACCAAAACGGTCCGTGATCCACGCGAATTTCTTGCTGAAGGGGTATTCACCAAGAGGCATCATTACGTCGCCACCATCTGAGAGCGAGGTGAAGTATTGCTCAATCGTCTCAGCATCGCTGGATGCGACGTAAAGCGATATTGCTGGCGTGAATCCAAATTCGTGTTTCACAGGGCTGTCGATGCACATCACCTTCTGCCCATTCAACGACATCGTTGCCACACGAACCGTCCCCTCAGGGCCATCTCCGTCGGCTCCGTATTCTTCAACGTTCTCGATCTTTGAGTTTGGAAAGACCTCCGTATACAGCTTCATTGCCTTTGCGGCGTCTCCCGAAAACATCAGGAATGGAGTTACGCTGAGGTCGACGGGCTCATTCGTCATCGTGGATTGATCCTCTTTTGGTAGGCCATCAGTCTTCGCGGCGGTGTCTTCGCGATCGCTGTGGCAGCCAAGAGACATAAAGGCCGGAAGTGCCATGCCGGCGACACCAAATCGCATGAACTGCCGACGGGTTGGTTTGGACATTTGTCTTTGTCGCATAACTCAAACAACTATCCCGGACTCAGTCCGAGATGATATGATTATCAGCGGGATTATCCCGGAACTGCTGTGATTCTATGCCGGGAGTCACGCGACCTGCAAGCTGCTGCGTTGCGAGCCGGTGAAAACAGGCAAAATGCCTTCTCATCGGGAACATTTGGTTGACGACTTGTCGACCGATTCGGGCGTTGCGACCCGCAGCGCCGCGCTTGCCTTCGACTTCAAGCCCACGGTATTCACGGCGATCACGCGGTAGGTGTGCTTCTGGCAGAGATCGGCTTCCTCGTCGGTGAAACGCAGCGGCACAAGTGGTTGTGTGGGCGTGTCGCTGTATTGGAGATTTTGAAAGATGGGACGACCAAACGGGTTCTTTCCCTGCTTGGGAATGGTGGCGAGGAACTGGCCGTCACGCTCGATGATGAAGCTGGCCAGTCCGCTTTCCAGATCCGCTTCGGCTTTCCAGGTCAGCTCGTTGCCGCTCACACGCACGTTCGTCGGCCGGGGTGGCGGTGTGATGTCGGTCAAGGCGGTATCTTTGACGTACTGCATCCAGGCTCGTGCCATCGCCTCGTTCGGCAGCCACGCGGCCTTCAATGGTTCATCGGTAAAGGCCGCAGTCGGGACGGCTTCTCTGCCGTTGACAGGAGCCAGCCACGCGCCGTCGTTCGGCATGGCAATGAGCGGATCGCGGCTGACTTTCGGCAGGCGAGCGCTCAAGCAGGCGTCGAGCCAAGAGATGGCGAAATAGCGCTGGTTGCCACATTCGTGACTTGTGAGCGGATCAATGGCCACGCCGATGAGTCCACCTTTGGATCGCACCTTGTTGAAAAAAACTTCGTTTGCCGGCCACACGCCCGCGAACCGGCCTTCCTTGACGGTCACTCCTTCCTTCGTGCCAAGATTGCACATCATCGGCACCTTGAGCGCCGCGTCGGGCAGTGAGTGCGCCTTGATAGTGGGTCGCTTGGGATTCGGTTCCAGCAGCGGCACGCCGGAGCGCAGCCATGCCGCAGCAACACGTTCTGGATGCAGCAGCACCATTCCGCCAGCCCAATGACCACCGCCGCTGTGTCCCCACAAAGCCCAAGGCACGTCCTGCAACTCGGGGTGGCCGGACTTGGCACCGAGATCGACCAGGCATTTCTGAAACGCGGCACTGGAGCCATTCCGCGGATCGCACCACATCTGGCAGTCGGCCTTGCCTGGCTGCTCGTACGAGGGAGCCAGCAAGGCGCAGTCATGTTTCCTTGCCAGCGCCTGCCAATGCAAGTCGTAAGCGCCCGTCAGACCCGACTTGCACGACCCCTCGCCGCAACCGTGCTGATGCACAATCACTCCGCGTAGCGACTTCACGCTGTTCGGAATCCAGATCGTGTAGTTGACCGCATAGACGAGTTCGGCCGGACGTGTCGAAGCCTCGTAACGCACGCGGTAATACGGCGGGTCTGCCGGCGGAAAGACGTCATACGGCGGCTTTTGCGCGAACGCGATTGCGGGAAGCGTGCTAAGCACAACCACGATGCGACAGACTGCGGTGATCGTTTGTTGAATCATTAACTTCGTCCTAAGAAGCGAGAAATGGGAAGTACAGGTTATCAACAAACCGTTTCCATGGTCCGTTGGGTTGGACAGCGACGGCCACGCCGATGTGTCGCAGTGTGCCGTTCGGATCGCGCGAACCGAAGGCACTCGCACAGTCCAGATGGTCAAACACGACGGAATCTGGAAGCTATGCGCCGTGAGCCGTGTTAAATCGAAGTAGCTGGGAGCCGGAATGACTCGGTAGTTACGGCGAGCGGAATTGGCATATGCCTTCGACGGACTGCCAGATCAGCCGGTTGTTGATTCCGATTAGATTGCCGGGAACAGTCGGCGTCTTGATCCGCTCGACGAGTTGTCCATCCGCGAGGTTGACCTTGATGATTTCGGCGTTGTCGGTTGGTAAGTAATAGAAACCATCAGCACGAAAACCTCGGCCGCTAGGTTTGGCATCCGGCGGTAGTGCGAGGCGAGGCTCCGGCCATGCGGAACGGCCGTCAGCGAGATTCAATGCCTCCAACTCCTTTTCGCCTACGAGAACCACCAGGCCATCGTGGACACACGCGACGAACAGCATCGCATCGCCTTCCCAAGCCCACTCAGCTTTGCCGGAAAGCAAATCGAGGCACAGAAGCTCGTCGGAGTCAATCGGCGTCAGCAGCAGGCGGCCATCGGCGATCGTCGCACTGGCGTCAAGCCAGCCTTGCGAGGTCGGTTTGGCAGCAGACGCAGTTGCCCGGCCAAACGCGAGCCGCAGGGGGTGCCCCGCGGCACTATAACTCCGTGGATACCTATAGCCCCAGAGCAACCGGTTGGTGAGAGCATCCACAGCCGCAACCACGCCCGCTGAAGTTGGGCAAACGATGATCCCGTCGGCCATCGAAGGCGTGGCGCCGGCTAGTCGGCGTCGCCAGTCTCGAGTGATCGGCAGATCCGGCCGGGCCAACGGCTGCCACCATTTCAAACGGCCGGAGTCCGCCTGCAACGCGACCAACGCTACTTCTCCGCCGATTTCGGCCAAAGCGTACAGCCGCGCGCCGTCACACACGGGCGGCCCCAGGAAGAACACGCCGGCCAACTCCGGCTCGTGTTCACCATCAGCGCCGCCGACCGTCCAAACGACAGCGCCTTGTCTCTTCTGGCTCAACGCGACGAGGCGATTATGGGGAGGCGTAGCGCCGATCCGACCCAGCACGGCACGGTTCCTGACCATGCGCATCGAGCTTGAGCCGAGGTTTCCCGCCAACCCATCCACGAGATATACCCGGCGGCCATCGCTGCTGATCTGACCCGTGATAGCGTCTTGCCAACGCTGTTGCTGGCGGCTGACTGCGCCGCCGCCCAGGTTTATGACGGCGCGCCCCGTGGTGGCATTAGATAGATCATCGGGCCATTCATGGGGGTACTCCCATATCCGCTTGCCAGTGTCTACTTCGATCGCCAGGATCCGTCCAGCAGGTGTACGTGCCAGAATCTCGCCGGAGACGGCCAACGGATGCAGGGCGGGCAACCCCGTGAATTCTTCGTCATCATCTTCTTCGGAATCGTCGTCGCCCGTCTTCACCTTCCACGACAATTCGCCCAGTGGCCCTTTCCAGTTGCCTTCCGCATTGCGCGCCGCATCGCCGCGGAACATTCGCCACCCGGTCCCGGCAGTCGACGATGTAAGCCATGCACCACAGGCCTGATCCAGCAGGCGGACCACGCGATCCGCTTCACGGGCGGCGTTCAGTTGTTCGTCGCCGATGCGCACGATGGCTTGGGGATCGTCGGCTCCCAGGCGTTCGACGACCCTTAGAGCCTTGGCTCGCTCGCCCACGAGGATCCAGCTTACAGTCGACAGCAACGCCAATTCTGGCTGACAGCGTCTGGCCGTGGCGGGCGAATCATCCAACCGCCTCAGCCACGCGAGAGCTTCGCGCGGGTGGCCGCAGTCGAGCCGTTGGCGTGCCAGCAGCAACGTGGCATGGCAGCCGGCCTCGGTGTGGAAATAGGTCGCACTCAACTGCGCAAGCGCCACACGGTCCCCTCGGTCTATAGCCTCGTCGAGCAACTCTTGGGCAACCGCGCCGAACTGAAGTCGGTACCACTCGTGAGCGTGGCTGGGCATCAGATCCAACAGTCGCGCAGCTTCGGACTTCAACGTGCTGCAAGTTGCGCTGCCTTCGGAGCGGCCGGTGAAACCGTCTTCAGTCTCGGGGGACAGCAACTCTTGAATCGCGTTTGCAGCTTCCGTGTAGCGTTCCTGCTGGACGGCCAAACGGGCAGAAGCCAGCCGACGCATCGCGCTGGGCGAGGCCGGCACAAGCACATCGGCCGAAAGGTCCCCAAGGTGGTCACCTTCCGCCCCGATCGCGGCACCAGACGCCACCACGGCCGCCGCCCAACACGGCAGAACGAGGAGAACCAGTAGCGGCAATCTTGAAACGGTGATTCGCATGTCCGTCTGAACCCTCACTTGGGCTGCTCGTCCGGCGATTTCTCCTCTTTTGCCTCTTCCTCGGCCTGTTTGCCTCGGGCGTCGATGCGTTTGTCCAACTCGGCGATCTGGCTCTTTACCTCGTCGAGTTGTTTCTTCAACTCGGCGATCGACTCCTTCGACGCATCCTTCAATTGGTCCTCACCCGTCAGGCGCGTAATCTGCGTTGCCATGCTTCTGAGCATCAACGCGGCCATGTCGACCTGCTTGCGTTTCATGCGGGCCTGCGCCGGTATCGCGATTGCCTTGCGGCGAAGGTTCCCCTGGTTGAACTGAATTTGGGCCACGGCGACGCCGGCCTGTTGCTGAGAATACTCTTTGTAGAGTTCGTACGCTTCCTTGTTTTTCTTCTTGAGTTCCTCGGCATTCTTGGCCTCGATTTTTTCGGTCTGCTCCTTGCCGTCCTTCTTCGTGGTGATCTCCATCTTGATGCCCTGCTTCGGGTCGTCGACGATCTTGATCTTCTTGTCCTTCTCCTCGGCTTCGATCGTCTTCACGCCGTTGACCGTCTTGATGCTTACCTTCTTACCGTTGGCCGCACCTGCAACTTGGATCTGGATGTTGGCTCCGCCGAGGATGATACCCCCACCGGGGAACCCTTGCCCAGGGACTTGCTTCGGCTTCAAGATGTCCTTGGCGCGGCGCGCTGCGGCCCGATGATCGCCGTCGGCCAGCTTCTGAAGTGCCTCTTCGGCGGCCTTCTTGGTTGTCTCGTCTGACGACCCGTATAGATTCTTGAGGATGTCGATCGCCCGGCCCGTGACTTCCAGGCTCCCTTCCACCGCAGCCTTGCTCACGGCAGAAACCGCCGGTTTGCCAATGGCCATCAACCGCTTCGTCGCGGCCTCACGCTGGGAATACTGATCGGCGTCGAGTTGCTGAACCAGATCCGCGATTTCCTCCGCCGACGCGACGGTACCCGCCGGCTTGTCTTTCGCCTCCGCTTCCGCAGCATCGGCGACGGCCGCGAAGCTACACACCAGACCAACTAACGACAATCTCACCACATGTTTCGCGAATGACATGACCCAGACCTCCATCAGACAGTTCTTTCGTTGGGTAAACACTCATCATCATACTATTAACAAGTTGCCATGGGCTAGGCTGTCTTTCCTTATTTTTCACACTTCGGGACGTGGATGACGCCCCCCGAGTCTGGCTGGACCCTGATTGCCCGGCCGTTGCCTTAGACTCGCTGATTCGAGACGAAATCGGCAGTATTCAGCCTGCTTTAGGCACCCGTCACAATGATTTTGGCTGTATTCGTTTAACCCGAAGCCGGAGGCGATGGCGGGCAGCGGGATGGATTGTCAACACGTATCGCCCGCCATCGCCTCCGGCTTCGGGTTAAACGAAGAAGGACGTTGCGATAATGCGAGAATGATTGTGAGCCGGTGCTTATATGGCTCGCACCGACGCTTCCTTGGCCGTATAGCGTCTGGTAGAGTTTACGGGTATCCCATCTAGGCATCTTGGGCGGAGGCGGCAGCGGCGAAGGCGTTGCGCGAATACGCAATCAGAGCAGGAATCGTATGGCTCTCAGGAAGTCTCAACTCTACAGCTCGCTCTGGCAAAGCTGCGACGAGCTTCGCGGCGGGATGGATGCTTCGCAGTACAAGGACTACATCCTGACGCTGCTGTTTATGAAGTACGTCACGGACAAGAGCGTCGGTGACCCGAACTTCCTGATCGACGTGCCAAAGGGCGGCAGCTTCGCCGACATGGTCCGGCTGAAGGGCGAAAAGGAGATCGGGGACAAGATCAACGTCGTCATCGGCAAGCTGGCCGAGGTGAACGATCTGAAAGGCGTCATCGACGAGGCTGATTTCAACGACGAGGACAAGCTCGGCCGCGGCAAGGAGATGCAGGACCGTTTGTCGAAGCTGGTGGCGATCTTCGACGCGCTCGACTTCCAGGCGAACCGGGCCGAAGGGGACGACCTGCTGGGCGATGCCTACGAGTACCTGATGCGGCACTTCGCCACCGAGTCGGGCAAGAGCAAGGGCCAGTTCTACACGCCGGCCGAAGTCTCCCGCATCCTGGCCAAGGTCGTGGGCATCAGCACCAAGACGAAGCAGGACCAGACGATCTACGACCCGACGTGCGGCTCCGGATCGCTGTTGATCAAGGCGGCGGATGAAGCGGGGCCGGCAGGGATGACGATCTACGGGCAGGAAATGGACAACGCCACCTGGGCCTTGGCTCGGATGAACATGATCCTGCACGGCCACGCGACGGCGGATGTCTGGCGAGGCAACACGCTGGCCGCTCCGTACTTCAAGAACAAGGACGGCAGCCTGAAGACGTTTGACTTCGCCGTTGCCAATCCCCCCTTCTCGACGAAGGCCTGGACCAGCGGCTTCAACCCCGATGCCGACGAGTTCAAACGATTCGAGTACGGCGTGCCTCCGGCCAAGAACGGCGATTATGCCTTCCTGCTGCATGTGACTTCTTCGCTCAAGAGCAAGGGAAAGGCGGCCGTCATTTTGCCGCACGGTGTGCTGTTCCGCGGCAACAAGGAGGCGGATATTCGCAAGAACCTGATCACCCGTGGCCTGATCAAAGGAATCATCGGCCTGCCGGCGAACCTGTTCTACGGCACGGGCATCCCTGCTTGTATCGTTGTGATCGACAAAGAGAACGCCCATGTCCGCACGGGCATCTTCATGATCGATGCCAGCAAGGGATTTATGAAAGACGGCAACAAAAACCGGCTCCGGTCGCAGGACATCCACAAGATCGTCGATGTGTTCAACCGGCAGGTCGAACTGCCGCGTTACTCGCGCATGGTGCCGGCCAGCGAGATCGCCGACCCGGCCAACGACTACAACATGAACATCCCCCGCTACATCGACTCCAGCGAACCGGACGACCTGCACGATTTGGAGGCCCACCTGCGCGGCGGCATCCCCAACCGCGACATCGACGCCCTGCAAGAGTACTGGGACGTATTCCCGTCGCTGCGCAAGGCATTGTTCAAACGAGGCGATCGCAAAGGCTACAGCGAGGCCCGAGTCGAAAGCACCCAGGTCAAGGCGACGATCCTGGCCCACGACGAGTTCGCCGCGTACCAGGAGCGTGTCGCCGGCATCTTCGACCAGTGGCGCTCGGCCCACACCAAGCGACTTCGCGGCCTGAGAATCGACGATAAACCCAAGCGATTGATCCACGAGCTTTCCGAAGACCTGCTGTCCCGATTTGCCAATCTGCCGCTATTGAGCCGGTACGATCTCTATCAGCGGCTCATGGACTACTGGGCCCACGTGATGCAGGACGACGTGTACTTGATCGCAGCCGATGGCTGGATCCAAGCGGCCAAACCACGCGGCGTAATCGACGACCGGGAGAAGAAGATCAAGGAAACGCCCGATCTGGTCGTCAAACGCAAGAAGTACAAGATGGACCTGATCCCACCGCCGCTGATCGTGGCCCGTTACTTCGCCGACGAACAGGCTGAGATCGACTCGCTCCAGGCAGAACAGGACGAGGCGACCCAGGCCGTGGAAGAGATCATCGAGGAGCATGCCGTCGAGGAGGGCTTGCTGGAGGAGGCCATGAACGACAAGGGGAAGGTCACCAAGGCGAGAATTAAACAGTTGAAAGTGGAGAGTTGAAAGCTGGCAGTTCCGGGGACGAGGAGCTTGCGGCTTTGAATCGCTGTCTGGAAATGATGGATGCCGAGGCCGACGCGAAGAAGGCGGTCAAGGATGCTCAGGAGAAGCTCGACGCACAGTTGCTGAAGAAGTACGGTGATCTGACGGAAAGCGAGATTAAGAAGCTGGCCGTCGATGACAAGTGGTTTGCCTCGATCCGGTCGGCGGTCGAGGGCGAGGTGCAGCGAATCACCCAGCGGTTGGCCGGGCGGGTCAAAGAACTCGAAGAGCGTTACGCCGAGACCATGCCGGAGCTGGAAGTGGCGGTGGAGGCGCTCAGCGGGAAGGTCGAAGGGCACCTGAAGCAGATGGGACTTGAGTAATGGCCAACACATTCGATTTCGATTCACTGGTTGCGATTTGCCTTAGAACCCATGAGGAGATGCAGCAGCGTGCCGCACGGTCTATCGATCTGTCGCTGGTGGTGCGTAACTGGCTGTTTGGCTGGTACATAGTGGAATATGAACAGAATGGGACGGACAAGGCCGAGTACGGAAGCCGATTTATCGCTACTCTTTCCGAGCGTCTGCGCGAAATTGGGATAAAAGGAAGCTCTCAGACGCGGCTAAAGCTATATCGAGCGTTTTATCTGCAGTACAAGCGAATTGGTCCGACACTGTCGGACCAATTGGGCTCGGTGCAGGCTTCGGAGACACAGTTGGAGATTCGACCGACAGTGTCGGACGAATTCAATCTAACCCCCGTTCGGGGCGTTCGGCTTCCGGAAGACATGCTTAGTTCCTTGACCAACAGCTTCACCATCGGTTGGTCCCACTACGTAACGCTGCTGACGATCGACGATCCTGACGAGCGCAGTTTCTACGAAATCGAGGCGGCCGGAAACAGCTGGAGCGTTCGTGAACTGGAGCGGCAGATCACCAGTTCGCTCTACGAACGGCTGGCGCTCAGCCGCGACAAGGAAGAAATCCGACGTCTCGCTCACGAGGGACAAGTGGTCGAGAAAGCGGGCGACTTGATCAAGAATCCCCTGGTGCTGGAGTTCCTGGGGCTGGAAGAAAAACCCGCCTATTCGGAGGACGAACTGGAAGCGGCCATCATCGACCGGATCGAAACCTTTCTGCTGGAGTTGGGCAAGGGATTCCTCTTCGAGGCACGCCAGAAGCGATTCACCTTCGACAACGATCATTTCTATGTAGATTTGGTCTTCTACAACCGGCTGCTGCGCTGCTATGTGCTCATCGACCTGAAGCGGGACAAGCTGACCCACCAGGACTTGGGTCAGATGCAGATGTACGTGAACTACTTCGACCGCCACGTGAAACTGAACGACGAACTTCCGACCGTCGGCATCGTGCTCTGCCGCCGCAAGAACGACGCGTTGGTGGAACTGACGCTTCCTGAAGAGGCCAATATCTTCGCTTCGAAATACCAGCTCTATCTGCCCTCCAAACAGGAGCTGAAGTTGCAGTTGGAGAAGATCCAGCAAGAACTCGGCGACAAGGGGGCGGAATCATGAAGGTGGAAAAGACACCCGATGCGGAAACTCGAACTTCAGGCCGAGGTGCTCGGTTACGAGGTCGAGGGACACGTAAAGGAGATGGGCGTGGCGGTCGCATCAGTCACTCTTGGAGTAACATAAAGCTAGGAGAGGTCCTCACGCTTCAGCGTGGATTCGACCTTCCGCATCGGTTACGGCGTGAAGGGCCAGTTCCGATCGTTTCTTCCTCTGGTTTCTTTGGCTATCACGACCGTGCACAAGTAGATCCTCCTGGGATCGTCACTGGGCGCTACGGTAACCGTGAAGTCTATGGGTTGCTCCGGTACGGCGTGAAGGTTCGCCCAGATGTGGGCGAGCAGAACGTCACCGTCTGGCTGATCGACTGGGAGAACCCAGCGAACAATGACTTTGCGATTGCCGAAGAAGTCACCGTGGCAGGCGTGCACGACAAGCGTCCGGACATCGTCCTGTATGTCAATGGGATTGCCCTCGGCGTGCTGGAGCTGAAGCGATCAACCGTCCCGGTCACCGAGGGCATCCGGCAGAACCTCGATAACCAGAAGAAGGATTTTATTCGTCCGTTTTTTGCCACGGTCCAATTGGTCATGGCCGGCAACGACACCGAGGGTTTGCGGTATGGCGTGATCGAGACACGGGAGAAGTACTACCTGAACTGGAAGGAAGACAGCCCGGTCACTCATCCGTTGGATCGAGGGCTTCACCAACTCTGCCGCAAGGACCGGCTGCTGGAGATCATCCACGACTTCATCGTATTCGATGCGGGGATCAAGAAGATCTGCCGGCACAATCAGTACTTCGGCGTTCGCGCGGCGCAGGAGAGCGTCAAACGTCGCGAGGGCGGGATCATCTGGCACACCCAAGGCAGCGGCAAGAGCCTGACGATGGTCTGGCTGGCAAAGTGGATACGCGAGCATGTCGAGAACGCCCGCGCGCTGATCATCACCGATCGCACCGAGCTGGACGAGCAGATCGAGAAGGTCTACAACGGCGTCGACGAAGACATCTACCGCACCAAGTCGGGAGCGGACCTGGTCAGTGTGCTGAACCTGAACGAAGAGTGGCTGATCTGCTCGCTGATCCACAAGTTCGGCACCTCCGAGGAAGGAGACATCGACGCCTACCTGAAGGACATCGAAAGCCATCTGCCCAAGGGATTCCATGCCAATGGCGACATTTTCGTGTTCGTGGACGAGTGCCACCGCACGCAGTCGGGCAAGCTGCACGAAGCGATGAAGGCGATCCTGCCGGGCACGATGCTGATCGGCTTCACCGGCACGCCGCTGCTGAAGAAGGACAAGAAGAAGAGCATCGAGGTCTTCGGGCCGTACATCCACACGTACAAGTACGACGAAGCCGTCCGCGACAAGGTCGTATTGGACCTGCGTTACGAGGCCCGCGACATCGACCAGAACATCACGTCACAAAAGTCGATCGACAAGTGGTTTGAGATCAAGACCAAAGGACTGTCCGACGTGGCCAAGGCCCAGCTCAAGCAGCGTTGGGGCACGATGCAGAAGGTGCTCAGCGCGCAGGACCGGCTGGAGAAGATCGTGGCCGACATACTGATGGACATGGAGACTCGTGATCGGCTCCAGAGCGGCCACGGCAATGCGATCCTCGTCTCCGATAGCGTCTACTCGGCGTGCCGCTTCTTCGAGATGTTCCAGAAGACCGATCTGAAGGGCAAGTGTGCGATCGTCACTTCGTACCGGCCATCGCCGGGAGACATCAAAGGTGAGGAGACGGGGGAAGGGCTGACCGAGAAGCTGCGGAAGTATGAAATCTACCGCAAGATGCTGGCCGATCATTTCGACGAACCCGAAGAGACGGCCATGTACAAGGTCGAGCAGTTCGAAAAGGACGTCAAGAAGCGGTTCATCGAACAGCCGGGGCAGATGAAGCTGCTGATCGTGGTGGACAAGCTCCTGACCGGCTTCGACGCGCCGCCTGCGACGTATCTGTACATCGACAAGACGATGGAAAACCATGGTCTCTTCCAAGCGATCTGCCGCGTGAACCGCCTCGATAGTGAAGACAAGGAGTACGGCTACATCATCGACTACAAGGATTTGTTCAAGTCGCTGGAAAAGTCGATCAAGGACTACACGGGCGAAGCGTTCGATGGCTTCGACGAGGAAGATGTGGCAGGCCTGCTCAAGGATCGGCTTGAGAAGGCCAAGGAACGCCTGGAGGAACTACGGGAGGCGGTCAAGGCACTCTGCGAGCCTGCCGAGCCGCCTCGCGACTCCGCGGCCTATCTGAAGTTCTTCTGCACGCCTGACACCTCGGATGCGGACGCCTTAAAGGACAACGAGCCGAAGCGGGTCGCCCTGTACAAGCTCACGTCGTCCCTGGTGCGGGCCTACGCTAATCTGGCCAACGAGATGCAGGAAGCCGGCTACTCCGATGCCGAGGCCCAGGAGATCAAGGCCGAGGTCCAGCACTACGAGAAGGTGCGCGGGGAAGTGAAGCTGGCCAGCGGGGACTACGTCGACATGAAGGTGCTCGAGCCAGCGATGCGGCACCTGTTGGATTCCTACATCCGGGCCGAGGAGAGCGAGAAGGTCTCGGCGTTCGACGACATGAGCCTGGTCGAGTTGATCGTCGAGCGCGGGGAGGCTGCGTGCGATCAACTGCCCAATGGGCTGAAAGAGAACCCGGAGGCGATGGCCGAGACGATCGAGAACAACGTCCGCAAGGTCATCATCGACGAGATGGCCGTGAATCCGAAGTACTACGAGAAGATGTCGGAGTTGCTGGACGAGCTGATCAAGGCCCGCAAGAGCCAAGCCCTAAACTACAAGACGTACCTGGCGAAGGTTGTCGAACTGACGAAGAAGGTGAAGAAGCCGGAAACGCAGTCCAGCTATCCCGCCTCGATCAACAGCCCGGCACGTCGCGCATTGTACGACAACTTGAAGGATCACGTAGATACGGCCGTCCATGAGAGGCCAGCGCCCTTCAACGTCGCTATTGCTGATGATGCGGCGTCAAGGCTGGCTGCTGAAGTGGACAGTGCCATCCGGAACGTCAAGAAAGCAGGCTGGCGCGGCAATCGGTTCAAGGAGCGCGAGGTCCGCATCGCCATCAAGTCGGTTCTCGGTGGGGATGAGGAACTTGTCGAGTCGATCTTCGAGATTGTGAAGAACCAACGTGACTACTAAGCGACACCAACTCGAAGTCAGCGGTATTCCAGTGGAGGTGGTCCGAAAGGACATCAAGAACCTGCACCTGGCGGTTTATCCGCCGCATGGCCGCGTTCGCGTTGCCGTCCCGTTGCGAGTCAGCGACGAGACGGTTCGCCTGGCCGTGATCTCCCGACTGGGCTGGATTCGCCGACAGCAAAGCACCCTGGATCAACAGGAGCGGCAGTCCGAACGTGAGATGGTCACGGGCGAAAGTCACTTCGTCCAGGGCCGGCGTTACCGCCTGGACGTGATCGAGCAGGATGGCCCGGCTTCCGTCGTCATCCGCAATAGTAAGACGCTGGAGCTTCGAGTTCGTCCGGGTACCGATCGCCAGAAGCGTGAGGAAGTGTTCTGGCGCTGGTATCGTCAGTTGCTTCGCGAGCAGATCCCGGATTTACTGGCCAAGTGGGAACCCGTAGTCGGCGTACGAGTTGCCTCATCTGGGATCAAGAGGATGAAGACGCGATGGGGAACGTGTAATACCGAAGCACAACGGATCTGGCTGAACCTAGAACTGGCCAAGAAGCCGCCAGCGTGCCTCGAATACATTCTCGTGCATGAAATGGTCCACCTGCTGGAACGTCACCACAACGACCGCTTCCGTGCGTATATGGACGAGTTCATGCCGCAATGGCGTCTGTACCGGGAAGAGCTGAATCGAGCACCACTAGCGCACGAGGACTGGGAGTACTGAAGCGTGTTTCAACCTCGACACCGAAGTGAATGGCAAGAAAGGAGTGCAAGGGATGCCAGAGACGCCAGACAGCCTATCCGCAATCGAGCGACTCTATCGCATCGGAGATCCACGGAATACTTGGCAGTGGCGCGAAGGAGATCCGGACTACGTAGCCGAGTTCGGGCTTTGCCCGGCTCACATTCCGGCGCTCATCGAAATCGCTCGCCAGTGGGCCGATCGAGGTGAATGGCCCAAAGACGATACTCTTTACGCCCCGGTTCACGCTTGGCGGGCACTAGGCCAACTGGGAGCTGTAGAGGCCGTCGAACCACTTCTGGCCATGCAGAACAGCCTCGACGAAGTGGGCGATGATTGGTACTTGGAGGAGTTTCACGACGTCTTTGGGTTGATCGGACCAGCGGCGGTCCCGGCCATGGCGGCCTATCTGACCGATGGCAGCAACTCGGAATTTGGTCGCGTGTCGAGCGCCAACGGCCTATGTGAGATCGGTAAGCGGCACCCTGAGACCCACCAGCAGGTTGTAGAACTGTTGGCCACTCAACTCGCAAGGCGCGAGCCGGACGTATATTCGCTCAACGGCTTGCTCGTAGGCTACCTGGTTGACCTCAAGGCAGTGGAATCGGCCGAGGTGATCGAACGCGCCTTTGCTGCTGGCGTGGTGGACGAGACGATCTGTGGTGATTGGCCCGAAATTCGTCAGGAACTGGCGGTTTCGGAACTCGGTCTAGTCCCTGAGCGGCCTAAGCCGGATCGCGGACTTGGACCGCTGCGGTTTTTCGATCAGCCATTGTCGACGGGACACCTGAAACAGAATCTCCAGCGGAAGAAAGACAAGGCCAAGCGGAAGCAGCAGCAAAAGGCTCGCAAGCGAAACCGGAAACGTCGATGAGTTGGCCTGTGTGTCATTCACTGGAAGTGGAGATCGAGGGTAAGAGTCTGCCGGTGGCATTTCCGAGGGACATCAAGCGGCTCGTGAAGAGCCCGCCTCAGTACATGGACAAGGAGGACTGACGAGCATGAACACCCGCAAACCATCCAAAACCATCAACCAGGTATTCGAGGCGTTCCTGGCGGATCAGAAGGCGAGACTCAGTCCAAAGACCTACCGCCGATACGACGACATCCTCGATCTGTTTCGTTCCTGCCTGGAGGGTTAACCACATGGCGCGGAAGAACACGCTGCGTGGCAATGCCTTGGTATGCATGGGTGATGCCGCACTGACGTTTCCGCGGTCGTCGGATTATCGACTGGCGCATAAGAAGCTCAAGGATGTGGCAAAGAAGGAGGATTCACTCAAATGATCGGAGCTATTGCTGGCGACATCATCGGCTCGATCCACGAAGGAGCCGACACGAAGACGAAGCAGTTTCCGCTGTTCGGACCACACAACTGGTTTACCGACGATACCGTGTTGACGATCGCCGTCGCCGACTGGATCCTTCACGGGACTGACTTGGTCGATTGCCTGCACGACTACTTTCATCGCTATCCTCAAGTCGGGTATGGCGGTTCGTTCATTCAATGGGCGGTACGACGTCTGCGCGAGCCGTATAACAGTTGGGGAAATGGCGCGGCGATGCGTGTCAGTCCGGTCGGTTTCGCGTTTGACACGCTCGCTGATGTGATGCAGCACGCCGAGCGCACGGCGGCAGTGACTCACGATCACCCGGAAGGCATCCGAGGCGCCCAAGCGACTGCGGTGGCGATCTTTCTTGCGCGGACCGGCAGCGACAAGCCGGCGATCAAGCAGCACATCGAAGAGACCTTCGGCTACGATCTGTCCGAACCGTTAGACTCGATCCGCGAGACCTATACGTTTGACGTGTCCTGTCAAGGCTCGGTGCCGCAATCGATTGTGGCGTTTCTGGAAGCCACCGACTTCGAGGACGCGATCCGGAACGCCGTCTCGTTGGGCGGCGACGCCGACACGATGGCTTGCATCGCGGGCGGGATCGCCCAGGCGTTTTGGGGCGTGCCGGGCGGGATCGAGAAACGGGCATTGGAACTATTGGATGACCATCTGCGCGGCGTGGTGCAGAAGTTCAATAAGCGGTTCATAGGACAGGAATCCCAGAAGGACAACGGAACGGTTCATCCCAAATGAAGCAAGCACAACCTAGGTTCGCAGCTATGAAACGCCACACTCCTCTCTTCACCAACCTGATTATCGCTGTGCTTTCGGTATGCCTAGCCAGTGCCTCCGGTCCTTCTGAGAGTCAGGCGGCACCCATTGACCCAACACTTCAGCCACCGCCGAACAAGACATCGCCCGGCTCCGAGTATGCCGATACCACGGAGAACGCTGAGGGCATCTCCTCCCGAGCGAAACCAGACAAAGGCAAACAACCGGCCCGCCGCCCCAATATACTGATCATCTCGATTGACGACCTGAACGATTGGACCGGCTGTCTTGGTGGGCATCCGCAGGCAAGAACGCCTCACATCGACCGCTTGGCGAAACGCGGGACATTGTTTCGCAATGCCCACTGCCAAGCTCCCATTTGCACGCCGTCGCGGGCTTCTCTGGTGACGGGGCTGTATCCGTCGACTACCGGCCTGTATTTCCTCCAACCGGCTCTGGAAGCGTCCGCAATCGCGAACCAACGTCCTCACCTGCTTCGGCATTTCGCCCGGGCCGGTTATCGCACTGTGGGGGCCGGCAAGTTTGTTCATGGCGGCAACGATGGCAAGCACTATCAGGAGTACGGCGGTGGCATGGGTGGATTCGGGCCGCTGCCGGAAACGAAGATCACCTATCCCGAGGGTGTGAGACTATGGGACTGGGGTCCGTTCCCGGACGACGAAAGCCAGATGCCGGACACGAAGATCGCCGATTGGGTAACCGAGCGATTAAGCCAGGAGTACGACCGCCCTTTCTTGCTAGTCGCCGGTTTCTGGCGACCGCACGTTCCCATGTACGCGCCGCCGCGCTGGTTCACTCCATTTCCGCTACAACAGGTGAAGTTGCCGGCAGTGCTGAAAAACGACCGGGATGATTTGCCGGAATACGCGAAGATACTCACCGTCGGACATCCCGCGCCGCGTCACGAGTGGTTTGTCGAACATGATGCCTGGCGCGGGGCCGTGCAGGCCTACTTGGCCAGCGTGGCGTTTGTCGATCACTGCGTCGGTCGCGTTCTGGATGCGCTTGATGCGAGCCCATATGGCGACGACACAATCGTGGTGCTATTCTCCGATCACGGTTGGCATTTGGGCGAGAAACAACGCTGGGCCAAGCGTTCGCTTTGGAACGACGGCACGCGCGTGCCGTTGGTCGTTGCTGCTCCGGGCTTTGAGGGAAAACTGACCAGCGATCGACCGGTTGGTTTGATCGACATTTTCCCGACACTTCTGGAACTGGCCGACCTGCCGCCGCGCGACGATCTGGAGGGTCGGAGTTTGACCCCTCTGATGAAGGACCCCGAAGCCGAATGGGACCGTCCCATCCTAACGACATTCACTCCACACAATCACTCGCTCCGGTCAACTCGTTGGCATTACATCCGTTACGGTGATGGCAGCGAAGAGCTGTACGACCACGACCAAGATCCGCACGAGTGGCATAATCTCGCCGACGAAGTTGAACACGCCGAGATAATCGCCAAAATGCGCCACGCCCTGCCGAAACGACATGCCGAACCCATCACCAGTGACTGGCAGAAGTGGGAAATCGAGGCTTGGCGGGAAGCGGAAAGCCGTGCTGCAAAGCCGGTTGAGTAACCCAGGCCGCCGAGGACGGAGCGGAATGTTACACGCAACCTTCAAGTCCTTCCCGGACCAAGGACTATGACATGAAAATCTGGGTCGACGCCGACGCCTGCCCCGGCGAAATCAAGGAGCTTCTGTTTCGCGCCGCGAATCGGACAAAGACCATGGTAACGCTGGTCGCCAATCAGCCCATGCGCACACCTCGATCCGAGTTCATCGACAGCGTGCTCGTCCCCGCGGGCATGAACGTCGCTGATCGACGCATCGTGGAACTGGTCGAACCGGGCGATCTGGTGATTACCGCTGACATTCCGCTGGCTGCTGAAGTAGTCGCTAACGGCGGGCAGGCCCTCGATCCTCGCGGCGAGTTGTACACGGATGCCAACGTCGGCGAGCGGCTTGCGGTTCGGAATCTGCTTGATGAACTGCGCGGCGGAGGCCAGATCACCGGCGGACCGGCGAACTTCAGTTCCAAAGACCGGCAGGCATTCGCCAATCAACTCGATCGCTGGCTGACGTCGGCGAAGGATTAGCGGTGCTGTTCTTCTGGAAGCGGATTCCAAGCATGTAAGGACTACGGTGCCGAAGGGGCGGCGAGAGTCAAAGGGCCGCAAACGACGCTTGCTGGTCCGCGTGAATCTCGAAGACTCTGTGCAGCGTGGAATCGTGAAAAGCGTCCCGCACGACTGGCTGCATCCCACACAAGATGAACCTGCCGTCAGCAGCTCGTATCCGCTTGTTCAAAGCGACCAAGCGGGCCATCAAAGCACTGCTGATGAAATCCAGGTCGGACAGGTCGACGACGACGCGAAGAGGGGCTTTCGAGCCTAAGAGCTTCTCCGCGACTTGTTGCATCTCCGCATGTTCCGGCGTGCGGCCACGCATGACATCAAGGACAACCACATCGTCGACCGTCCTCTTGCGGCACCATAGCGGGTAGGCGCAAACCGGGCAGGGAGCCTCGTGAGGCGGCAAAGGGGGCTCGACTGTGAGTCGGGCACCGCATACAGGACATTCGTAGGACGCGTCTTCCGCAGTTTCAGACGGCATACGGTCTGTCCTTCCTGAAATAGCAGACCACTATCGAGAAACATTGCGTAGGGAGCGGCCGTTTGGAGAAGGCGACATGCGTCCACTCCCTGTCTGTCATCATCGCCCATAAGCGGCTTGATGAGTATACCGAATTCAGGGCAACCGATAGACCTCCGGTTGCGTTGCGTTCGCGACGATGGGCCAGCGAGGCGTGGCCAATGGCGAGTCCATTCGTCAAACCGAGAGTCATGGTCCGCGTAGCAGCCGATGCACAATTCATGCGGAAGCAACGGCGTTGAGCGGTCCGCGACTCGGAATCGTTCATTGTCATGCAGTCGGAGGCAGGAAAATCGTCAACGGACTGGCGAAATACCGGCGCCCGGTAGATTCTGCTGTCAGTACCCGCTACAATCCTGGAATTGCGGTGGAGCAGCCTGAACGTGTTGGTTTTGGGCAACACCGCAGAGACACTTTTTTGGGGATTTGGGCAAAATGGCAGAAGGCACGATCAAGCGACTGACTGACAAGGGGTTCGGGTTCATCAGCACGGGGGGGGACAAGGACATCTTCTTCCACTCGTCAGACCTGGAGGACGTAAGGTACGATGAACTCCAGGAAGGACAGCGAGTGTCATTCAACGAAGGAATGGGACCGAAAGGACCGAGGGCCGAAAACGTAAAACTAGTCTGAACGCTGAAATGTCTCAGACCACATAGGCCGACGATTATCGTCGGCCTATTGGCTTTCTTGACTTTGATGATGGGCGCGATGGGGCTCGCCTGCTTCGGGCGGCTCTTGTCCATACGGCACCTTGCGCCGACTCACGAGTCGATATCCACGTCACGGTTCGCCAAGCGAATATAGGTGCGACTGAGTTCTCAGATACATGACGCCGTTCGAGATGGCTGGCGTGGCAAAGCTGGGCTCTCCGAGCGGTATGCGGGCTAGAACTTCGAACCGATCGGAAGCGGACACAACGACGACCTCACCGTCTCTGGAAATACAATAAAGCCGATCGCGAACACACACGGGCGAGCCGTAGTAGGAGCCGTCAACCCGCTCGCGCCAGATCACTTCGCCGCTCGATCCATCCAGACAGGTGACCACTCCGTCATCAGCCCAAAGGAAAATCCGGTTTCCCTTGACCAGCGGACTCGGCACCAGCGGCACGGATCTTGTAACATCAATGATGATGGCCGGCTTCGTGTCTGTTGAACGGGAGCCCGGTCGCACGGCGATGCATCGCATTCCTCGGACCCCGTGGCCGTAAGAGCCGATGACCAGTTCACCTGCCAACACCGGCGACCCCACGCAGCGGTCTTCAAACACGCCGTCGATCTCCCAGTTGACCCGGCCCGTCGCTAGATCAATGGCCGTGATTCCGTAGGCCGTGCTGGTGAAGATCAGCTCCTCTGCCCCGTCTGTCGTACGGCGGACACAGGGCGTCGAATAGGCGGCCAGGGCCGTGCGACGCGGGACTTGCCATCGCGTCTGCCCCGTCTTGCGGTCGACGGCGATCAGGAAACTCTTACCGGGTGGATCCGTCGGCACTTTGCGGCCCATCATGCGGGCGACGATCGCCGGGTCCTCTTGCTCGTTGGCCAAAACGACCAGGTCACCGGCGATGATTGGCGAAGAGCCGCTGCCATGAGGGCCGACGAACGGCCCTAAATCTCGCCGCCACTGCTCGTTCCCGTCGAGGTCCAGGGCCAACAAGACAACTTCGTCAGGCGTTGTCCAAGTGGTGATCGCACCGTGGGCATCCACTGAGGGTGTCGCGGTCGCATAGCTGTTATGACGATGCTGTCGGTGGTTCTCTGATCGGTAGTCTCGCTGCCAAATCGTGTGGCCATCCGATCCGTCAAGGCAAACAATGATCCGTGTCGCCGTTTTGGGATCGCCACACGTCACAATGAGCTTCCGGTCCCAAACCACGGGTGAACTGTGACCTACGCCTGGCAGGTCAACGATCCAGTTGTAATCCTGCTCGGTCCATGTGATCGGGATTCTCGTCGCGTCGCTCAAACCAGTGCCGTTTGGACCACGGAATCGAGTCCACTCTCCCTCTGCCGCCGAAAGCGACGAAACAAACAGCCCGAATATCACGATCGATGGGTTGCGCATCATCATCAGTTGCCAATGCAGTACAAGTACCGGTCCGACCGGACCAACAGTTGACCGTTGCTGATCGTTGGCGTTGCGTTAAAGACGCTCGAATCGCCCAGATGGTTGCGGGCCAGCAGTTCGAAGTCGGGCCGCGCGGCTAAGACGAAAGCTCCATCTTCGCGGCTGACGCCGTACAGCTTGCCGTCACCCAGGACCAACGAGGCGTACACCTTGTCACGGTTGCCTTTCAGCTCCAGCCGCTGCTCGTAAACCAACTTGCCATCGGTGGCATTGGCACAGCATGCGACGCCACTCTGATTGACCCAGTAGAGAAAGCCTCTGTAATACACGGGCGTGGACACCTTGGGTGTTGCCTTGATCTCCCA
>JACKQG010002154.1_pt1 | contig 26151 bp, 20 predicted proteins | sample 8237621 | NCBI WGS metagenome assembly JACKQG01 (sample SAMN15677084, study PRJNA649215) | marine metagenome | biome: marine; feature: Black Sea; material: saline water; isolation source: suspended particulate matter (SPM) from the Black Sea western gyre | collected 2013-06-09/2013-06-10 | depth... | reverse complement strand
CGCACGACGACACCTTCTATGATCCCTTCCGCCAGGTACTGGATGCTGCCGGCGTCTCCGCTGGTGATTTCTAATCTAGACCCTGAAATCAGTGCTTTCAGTTAAAATCAGCACATAACAAAAGTTTCACAATCCTGTGCCAGGGAGTTGCATTTTTTTGCTCCCTGGCACAGGGAAATTTCCTTTCTTTCATACGAAACCAAAAATCGCGTTTAATTAAGCAATAATATTTTTCATTCATTCAGATAGTGAAATCGAGAGAAAACTATGGAAGCAGGATATTTAATCGAAACCCAAAACCTTCGCAAAGAATTTGGTGCATTGGTAGCTGTCGATAACGTCAATATCAAAGTGAAACCCAATATTATCCACTCGATCATTGGACCCAATGGCGCAGGAAAAACTACCTTTTTCAACCTTTTATCGGGAAATCTGCCCCCCACCAGAGGCCGCGTTTACTACAATGGAAAAGATATCACTCACCTGCCCTTGCACCGCACGGCCCACCTCGGGATTGGACGCTCCTTCCAAATCACGAATATCTTTCCCAATTTGACCATCTTCGAAAATATCCGCCTCGCGTGCCAGGCGTTGGGCCGAGGTAATTTCCGCTTCATGCGCTCCCACAAGAAGTTCAAAGAATTCGAAGAACGCTCTTGGGAAGTGATCCACCAAGTTGGTTTGGTGGACGAAGCACTATTCCCAGCACGCACTTTGCCGCATGGTGGGCAGCGTAAACTCGAATTGGGCATCATCCTAGCTGCAGATCCCGAAGTGTTGTTGCTCGATGAGCCCACCGCAGGCATGGCCGCTGAGCAAGTGCCCGAATTGATTGACCTGATTCGTAAAGTGCAAAAAGCCGGCGATAAAACCGTGATGCTTGTGGAACACAACATGAACGTGGTTATGAGCATCTCCGACTATATTACGGTCATGCACCAAGGGCAGGTTTTAGCAGAAGGCACGCCAGCCGAAATCGCAGCCAACGAGGTCGTTCAGAGCGCCTATCTCGGCCAACTTTATGGCGACCTACAGGTTAACTAGGAGGCGATGATATGGAAAATAACACTCTCCTAAAAGTCAACGACATCCACACCTTTATAGGGCAATTCCACATCCTGCAAGGCGTAAGCGTCGAGATACCCAAGGGAAAAATCGTCTCGCTTCTGGGAAGAAATGGCGCTGGGAAAACCACCACGCTTAAATCCATCTTAGGGCTGGCTCCCCCCACTCAAGGGCAGGTCATTCTCGATGGAGAAGAAATACAGGGTCGCAGAAGCTATGACATCGCCAACATGGGTATCGGATTTGTCCCTGAGCATCGGGCAATCTTTCGAGATCTAAGCGTGCATGAAAATCTGCTCATCGCCGAACGCAAGAAGGGAGATCTTGAGAAAAAAGAAGAATTAATCTTCTCTCTATTCCCAGATTTAAAGCGATTGATCAAGCTGCCTGGAACGAACCTTTCGGGGGGACAGCAGCAAATGCTGGCAGTGGCACGCGCCCTGGTACCTGACAATAAGTTATTGCTGATCGACGAGCCCAGTGAGGGTCTTGCTCCCGTGCTTATTGAACAAATGATGGAAGCCATCCGCCAGCTTTCGGCAGAATCAACAGTTTTACTCGTTGAGCAGAATTTCATCGTCGCCAGCCAGTTAGCGGAAAGCTACGTGATCATCGAAGAAGGCCATTCTGTCAAATCAGGCAAAATGGTTGATCTGGCTGCTGACCCCGAAACAATCCATCGTTACCTGGAAGCGGCCTAAAGGAGAAGGATAAACTATGAATACACTAATCTCATCCTTCCGTCGAAATCGCACGTTCTGGATCACATTGCTGGTTTTGATCATCATCTTTGCCCTTGGTGTACGAGGATTGGTTGATCAAGAGGCCGAAGGTGGCGAACGCTACAAGAATGTGGTTATCACCATCTTGCGCGGACTTTCCACCGGTTCGATCATCTTCCTGGTTGCATCAGGGTTTTCAATCATCTTTGGTCTGATGAGCGTGCTCAATATGGCTCATGGCGCCATTTTCATGGTTGGCGCTTATGTGGGTTGGACTGTTGCTGTGCGACCTGATACGGTCGTAGATGCGACAACGCCAATTGCGCTGCTGATATCAGGTTTTTTGCTCGTTCCGGTCTGGGATCAGATCATCAAGAAGATTAAGATATCCCCTGCGCTATCACGTTTGTGGCCATGGCTAGGGTTGATCCTGACATTGTTAGTTTTGGGTTTCTTATTACCCAAATACCCAATCACCAGTTGGGATGTGGGATCGTATGAAATCAGCCCGGTCAATTTTGCCTTTGCCGCAAGCCAAGGACAGGTAAACGTCCCAGAACCTGAACAATTCCAAGGAATTTCGCCCTTGATTGGCCTGGGTGGCATCCTCTTAGGCAGTATTCTGGCTGGAATAACCGTAACTGGATTCGTTGCCAGCCGTCGACCAGCCACTGCTGGAAGAGCACCACAGCCTGGTGCTCTTCGAAAATCGCTGATCAACTTCATAATCGTTGCGCTATTGGGGTTACTGCTGTATATCTTTAATACCCCAATTTCAAATTTCCTGTATACCCTCGATAGCACATGGTTGTTTATCGTCGCCATTCTTGTGGCTGTAGCCACCGGTGCTGGCTTGGGCATTTTGATCGAATCGATTTTGATCAGACCCATCTACGAGTCACACATGTATGTATTGATGCTCACTTTGGGTGTCAATGCAATCATTATCGAGGTTGTACGCTCTATTTGGGGTGCGCCTGAATTCACCATGCACAGACCTTCTGTCTTTGCCGGCACTGGTGAGGGCTGCCCGGCGGAGAGCTTTGGAGACCTGCTGCAATACAAGTGCTCCACCATTCGTATACTGGGTGGCAGGGTGCGTACTTACAATGAAATATTCATCACGATTCTTGGCATTGTTGTCCTGATTGCCGTTTGGCTGCTCCTACAACGCACCCGCTTAGGCATGATTGTGAGAGCTGGCGTTCAGGATAGCGAGATGGTCAAAGCGCTCGGAATCAATGTTCAACGAATCTTTACGATTGTATTTTCTCTCGGGGTCGGGTTGGCAGCTATGGGCGGAGTCATCGGCGCTCCCTCCACAGGATTGACGACCACCCTCGGAGATAGTCTGCTGATCAACATGTTAGTGGCTCTTGCCATTGGAGGGTTAACTAGCTACCCGGGCGCAGCTGCAGGGGCGCTGATCGTCGGCCTGCTGCAGCAATTTATCATCAAGTACGGGCAAATCGGTATCAACATCCCCTTCGTGGAGGAAGCATTCAAACCATCTCCACCACTGGTTCCTGCCATGACGGTCCTGTTGATGGTTGTCATCCTGCTCGTTTTGCCGCAAGGCTTGTTTGGAAGAAAGGAGTAAACAATGGAAAACACATCCCCCTCCCCCACCAGACAAAATTCCTTTAGCGATTTCTTCAAAGGCAACCGCGGCATTCTGATTACGATCTTGCTTTTAGGCCTACTGCCTTTTATCTTAGCTCTCTTCGATGGACAGCCAATCAGCAGTTTGCTGGCTAATGACCCAGGGAAATCGAAGTTCTACCAGGGTTTGGCCATCGAAATCTTCATTCTGGCAATTTACGCCTTGAGTTATGACTTACTCCTAGGAATCACCGGATTGCTCTCTTTTGGACATGCCATGTTCTTTGGCGTGGGTGCCTACCTGACAGGCATCATGCTAAAAAGTTTTGGCTGGAGCCTGCTGCCAATTTTAGGATTAGTGGCCGTCGCCGGCGTTGTGATGGCCCTAATATTCAGCATCGTTTTGCCGCGTGTCAAGGGGATCACCTTCGCCTTGGTGACGCTGGGCATCGCCCAAGTATTTTATATCGTCATCCAATCTCGTGAACTGGTAAATTATGCTGGCGCAGAAATTGGACTTCAGGGGGTGACCCCGCCAGAATTTCTCAACCCCATCAGCCACCGCTTGCGTTTCTACTACATTGGGCTGGTTGCCGTTTTCGTGGTGTATTTCATACTAAAGCGTTTTGTGGATTCACCCACAGGCCATGTATGTGTGGCGATCCGCGAGAACGAAGATCGTGCCACCATGCTGGGCTACAACACCTTTTACTTCAAATTAGCAGCCTTGATGTTGTCTGGCATCGTGGCTGCTTTAGCTGGAGCAATGCATGGTCTCTTCAGTCCAATCATTCGTCCTGGGATTGCCAGTTCGCACTATACTATCGCAGTCTTGTTGATGATACTGATGGGCGGCATCGGCACGCTCGACGGCGCGCTGATCGGCGCTGCAACCTTCAGGCTGCTCTCCTTCTGGCTTGAAAAATGGTTCGGCGGTGCATCACAGGTGATCATCGGATTGGTATACATTCTCCTGGTTCTCTTCCTGCCCTATGGCATTGTCGGCACCTGGAAGTTGCGCGGCTATAAAGTAAAACAGGGCTGGGTTGATTTGATTGAGCGGTTCACCGGAAAGAAACAAGAGACTTAGCCACCCCTTTGCTAGAGGGTGCTTTGTGCAAAAATAGGGTATGCGGCTCAAATCACGCGCATACTCTATTTTTGAACCATTTCCAATGAATTTTTTGGTAAAATCTAACCCCTATTGATAGTCGTGAGGATTAGAATGAGCAAAATTACCCATGTCGTAAAGAGAAGCCACGCAATCGTGCCCTTCGTTCCAGATCGAATTACCAATGCAATTTACAGAGCGGCGGTCTCCGTTGGTGGGCGCGACCGGCAGATTGCTGAGGGCTTAAGCGAACAGGTCATCAAGCTACTCGAGGAGAATTGCGCTCCTGGCGAAAATCCTCATATCGAGGAAATTCAAGATCTAGTCGAAAAAGTGCTTATCGAGAATGGCCATGCCAAGGTTGCCAAACACTACATCCTTTACCGTGATGAGCGCACCCGCAGACGCGCCGAAAGCGCCGACCGCCGCTCGAAACCCTCCGGCAATATCCCTTGGGCAAAAATTTGGTACGTTCTCAACTGGGCGGTGGAACACAAAGTCAATACCATTGAAAATATAAACAATCGCATCGCCGCGGGCGAATTCCCAGATATCGTCAACGAGTCTGAAAGTGCTTACCTTATCGATGTTCAGAATGTCACAGAAAAAGTCGCCGAACGAGGCCAGGAATTGAAGATGGTGGTTATTACCGGTCCATCTTCATCTGGGAAAACGACAACCACAATCAAGCTTTCAATGGGCTTGGAACAGAAAGGGTTCAAACTGGTCACATTGAATGTTGACAATTATTTCTTCGATCTTGAAATGCACCCCAAAGACGAGTTTGGCGATTACGATTTCGAAACACCTCAGGCGCTCGACCTACCTTTGATCAATGATCATCTCGTGAAGTTGATTCACGGCGAAGAGATCAAAATTCCGTTTTATGATTTCAAGACGGGTCAACGCACAGAAAATGTAACTCCCATGAAATTGGGGGAGAACGAAATCATCTTGATCGACAGCCTGCACGGTTTGTTCCCGGATATGACCCAAGCAATCTCCAGTGAGCAGAAATTCTTCCTTTACTTGGAACCTTTATTGCAAATGAAAGATCGTTTTGGGGAATTTATTCGTTGGACTGATATCAGATTGATCCGACGCATGTTGAGAGATGCATCACATCGAGCTTACGATCCCCGCGAAACGCTAACCCACTGGCATTACGTACGCGCCAGCGAAATGCGCAATATCATCCCCTACATCAACACCGCGGACTATTTGATCAACACAGCTATGCCCTATGAGTTATGCCTCTATAGTCACCGGCTGCTAGATAGTTTCGCTGAATGGTCGAGAGAGTTTCAGGATGATCCCCTTCGCGAAGATGCGTTAATGCGCGCTGAGCGCGTGTATGATGTCCTCTCCCAAGTAACGCCTGTTGCTGATGATTCTGCAGTGCCAATGGATTCTGTACTGCGGGAATTTATTGGGGGAAGTATTTACAAATACTAGACAGATTAGGGTTTGCTTATGGTTTCTCTATTGGGTCCGATTCGGGGCGCTCCTTTGCTTGTAGCAGAGCAAATAATCCTACGCCAGCCAACAAGATTGCGCCAATCCGGTAAATCTCTCCCAAAGATAACCATTCCAAATTAAGCATTCCCAAAGCAAATGCAGGGCCGACTGTCGCGCCTAAATCTCCAAAAATATTGGTAATCCCCAGGGCGCGGCCGCGCGACTCATCGCTGACGCGATCTCCAATGATCGCTGGGACAAGGGTCTCTACGCCTCCACCGACGACGGGCACGAGCATTGCGCCGGCGAGGGCGAACGCCATGGGGATAGATCTAGTGCTCATTAACCAGATGCCAATTGCGCCAAGAAAAGCAGTGATTGCCAAAACGGGCCAACGCCTGCCTATCAGATCGGAGAAGAATCCAGATGCCGGCGCGCTTCCGATGCTTGTCAACATAGTAATGGCAGTATATATGCCCGTCAGCGTGGCGATGGGAATGTAGATATTCCCAAATTTCATCCCTTCACCGATCAAATCTGATAACCATAAAATGGCAGTTGCGGCTAAAACGCCCCAACCGATGAAACGCGCAAAAAATATGGGCAAAGAGGTGGCCAGGACTGTGCCCCAGGGGATGGGAACCCTTTCCATTCTTTTAGTGCTCTCTGGGGTTTGGCTTTGCATATCACCGCGAGTCTCTGGGAACAAGAAAAACCATAACAAGGCTGCCAACCCGATCAGCAGAGCGCTGATCCATTGGCCGTTGCGAAATCCGACGAGGTCTGTCATCAATCCGCCCAATAGAGACGATGAGGCAACCCCCAAAATGAACCACATCTGGTATCTGCCGCTAAGTTGACCGCGATCTGTTTCCTGAGAGATATCGAGAACAACCGCATTCCCCCCGATCCAAAGCAATGACCATGCCAATCCCCACATAATGCGACCAGCAAATAGGGGCCAAAAACCTTTTCCTAGCGCATAAAGCACACTCGACAGCGCGCCCACAGATAACGAAGTTATCAATAACGGGCGGCGCGGCAGACGATCGTAGAGCAATCCAACCGGACCGTTCAGCAAAAGGCGCACTGCACGGTTTGCCCCCAATAAAATACCCACCATAGATAATTTCACCCCTACTTGGGCAGCAACAGAAGGATGAGGCAGAACTGTGTATAACGTGGCATCGCCTAGTAATGAAATCGCGGTGCCGATTCCCAATAAAGTAATTATTGGCTTTGTTTTAATCATTGTCAGTGGAGTTTCGATGGAGAGATTTATTGAAATTCGGCAACCATATTGCTAACAATTTCTATTACGCGGCGCATACCCTGTTCTTGCCAGTAGCTTTGGCTTCGAGCACAGCCCAATCTGCTTTCTTTACCAATTCTAATGCAGTTTCTGCATCGTCTGGGAGTGTAGCGACGCCAATGCTGAGGGTATACCCTGAAATAGATTTTCGCTCTGTTAATTCCGTAGCCGCGCCTGCCATTGCTTTCAGTGCCATTGCTTCCGCTTTTTCCCGAATACGTTCAGCGAGATGCAATGCGCCGGGTTTGTCAGTATGTGGCAAGAGCATGACAAATTCTTCACCACCGTATCTTGCTACCACGTCGGGCAAACGCACATCCCTTGATAGAATCTTGGCGATCTCCTGCAACTGGATGTCTCCAGCAGGATGCCCATAGGTGTCGTTGAATATCTTGAAATCATCGATATCAACAAATATTAATGACAAGGGATGTCCATAACGAGCTACTCGAACAGATTCGCTCTCCAAGGCATCATCGAAGGCGCGACGGTTCGCTATGTCGGTCAACCCATCAGTGATGGCCAGCTTTTGAACCTCAGAATACAGTGTTGCGTTCTCGATTGCTACAGCAACTTGAGATGCTGCAATCGTCAGCAAATGCTCATCATGCGTTGAAAAGGCGTTGGGTAAATCACTATCGATCGATAAAGCTCCAATGATACGATCTTTTGTTTTAAGAGGAACGACTAACAGCGAGCGCACTTCTTCACTGAAGAACCTAAACTCGGGGTCTGAATGGGTATCAGGCAAATACCGGGACTGACCTGTTTCGACGACGATTCCACTGACGCCTTCGCCGACTTTCAAGCTGAATTCCTGCACCCAATGATCATCAATCCCCGCAGTAGCACTCAGAGTGAGTATATTCGTTTTCGGATCGAGAAGTGCAATCGAGACCGCCCTAGCTTTCAACATAATTTTTAGGTTTTCAACAATTTGTGTAAATACTTCATCTGCATCCAAAGTGGATGTTTTTTTAGCCAGATTATATAAGGAAGACATGTCATACAGGCTAGCTTTCAATCCGGCAGCATAATCCGCATTCATCAGAGCAATTGCAATTTGACTAGCAAGAGTCTCTAAAAGATCGCAATGGCTTTCATCGTATGTGTCTGGTTGAAATGACTGAACTGAGATTGCCCCAAAAATTTGACCATGCGCAATCAGCGGAACACCTAACCATGAGCGTGCCGGTTTTCCATCATGCTTTAGGCTAATTGGAAAAGTTTCTCTTTGCAGGTCTTTAACGAGTAAATACTTCTTATTCTTGATAACTAACCCAGATAAACTACCTTCTTCAATGGGAACTTGCAACCCGATCCATTCAGATAGCTTTTGCCCCTCTTCTATAGCCAATAATATCTCAAGAGTATTCTCTTCAGGCACGAAACGCACCACAGCAAAAGAATCTGGCGCAAATAACTGTTCTACCTGATGATAAATCCGCTCGAGTAATGCACCAATTTCTAGAACACCGCTTGTATCCAAGGAAGCTTCGATTACTGCGCCCAACTCCATCATTTGTCGTTCAGATTCGGCAAACAGGTGCGCATTTTGGATGGCCACACCCGCCTGCCGTCCGACCGCCTCAGCTAATACCAAATCTCGTTGGGTGAACTGGGTTTCTTGGGATAATCCCATCAGACCCAATGCACCGATTGGTTTTTCTTTGTCCCAGATGGGTACTCCAACAACACTAATCACACCAGCTTCGATCCAATCTGGGATAGCCTTGGGAAATTCCGGATAATTATCAATCAGGATTGACTCGCCTAAATCGATAACATCTCGGGTTGCCCCCAATGGTTCGGGCAACGGTCTCTCGCTAAGTGAATCGGGCAAATTATGAAGGTATGGAAATCGAATAGTGCTTTCATCGGAATCCAATAGGGCAATAGCACCGGCATCCGCTCCAATCAGTTCCGCAGTCAACCGAACAATATCTCTTAATATTGTTGGCAAATCTATTGTTTTGCTGAGCATGTGGGCAATTTCAACCAAACGCTTCTCGCGCTCCAAACTTTGATTAGTTTCCAGCAACAATCTGGCATTTTCTAATGCAACTGCTGCCTGATTGGCGAACTGCGACAAAAGTTTCAGATCGTCACTTGTAAACTGGCGTTCTTCAACATTATCATTCACGTGTAGAACACCAGTCACTTGGCCGCGCCAGGATAATGGTACACAAATTACGGCACTGAAAGGCTTTTCTTGGTCATATATTTCCGCCCGATCAGACCAAGTACGATAATCATTAATGATCAATGGCTCGCCGGATTGAGCAACAACCCCCGAAGATCCCTCGCCATATTTGAGCACCACTCCAGTGTAATCTGCAGTGGTACGGTAACTCACGACACAGCGAACTTCGTCTTTTTTAGAATCAGTCAGATATAACCCGCCTGAAGGCGCAGATAAAAGATGAGCGGCCGTTTCAACAATTTTCTCAAATAAGGTTTGCAGATCACTGGTTGATGTTATTTCAAGAAAAATTGCATGAATTGCTGCCAATTCATCCACCCTCCGAAGCAGGCTCTCCTCAGATCGAAACAGCGCAGTCTCAAGCTGGCCATATGAACCAAACAATACATCGAAGGAACTACGTTGAGAAATCCTTCGAAAAGTTGGTTGCTTTTTTGAATTGCTCGTTAAATAATATGCAGAGATTGGCCAGAGCACAATCCCAGAAATTGTCTTTCCAAGAATATGACCAAGAAGGAAATCTAAAAAATATGGCGTACCCGCGTATGTTATTGATGAGAAGATAAGAGCATCCACCCAAAGCGATCCTATCAGAGCGCATCCCACTGCCAACCAGATCGGAATGCTGCTTCCAGGAGGGGCTTTCCACCAATGCTGACGGGTACCGAATCCGCATCGATTGATGATGTACTGATATATGATCGCAAGCATATACACATCTACTACGAAAGCAATTGCAGACGCAAACACCTTTCGAAGAGAATATTGAAGCAATGGCGAATCGCTGGTAATACCAAAAAAACTGCCGCCGCCAGACAAACGAAAATGATACGACAAACTGCAGGAAACAAATAATGAGAGAAAAACTACTGCAACAATACCCCATATTGCAAAGCGGGCAGGTGCAGTGCCCTCCGTGATATAGATCAGCAAAATTCCGAGCAATATCACTGGGATCAAGACATTTGCGACTAGCGTTAAATTTACCTCAGGAAAAATATTTACAAATATCCCCATTGGCGCAGAAAATTGCACTGCCGCCGCCAATCCACCTAGAAATACAAGCAATAACGTCAGGCCATAGCGGGATCGAAAGTAATGCAATCCCAAAACCAATCCCCCTAGCACGAGCAACTCAATAATAAGCAATAGAGAATTTAATGACATAACTATATTGTCGATTGACTGCTACAGCAATAAACGTCGCAAAAGCATTTGCCAAACCCTCAAAGAGATTCTACCTCAACTCAATATGATCATACCGCATTAGTCGGTAATATAAATACTGCTATAGTACTAGATTATCAAGATGAGACAAAAGTTGGGACATTTTTGTTATTGCGAGCCCCGCCGCTGGCGAGGAGCGACACTTACACTTGTGGTGCCAAGTGCAGGTGAGCAATCCCCGTTGATGGGCGAGATTGCCACGTCTGGTATCAAGCCCGCCTTAGGCGCGCTCGCAATAACAGGCTAAATCTATGGGCTTTCTGAATAGGTCGCCAATTTTCAACACGACCTAATACATGGAACAGCAAACCATCCTCTTCATATACAAGAGGATGGCATCATTGTAGGAACAAGTTATATTTATGAAGTAGCAGAGACCTTGCGATACCGCTTAAGAATCTTCCATCCTACTAATTGACGACTCTTTTCATCCCATAGCCGCAGCCGCAATGACTTCAAGCTGCTCGCCAGCGTAATTGGCTTGATGTGGAAGATCGGATTTTCTTTGTAGCATTTTGGCAAATTGTAGTTGGGAATACGGGCACTCAAATGGTGGATGTGATGATAGCCGATATTTCCGCTAAACCATTGCAAAACCCCTGGGAGTCTGTAATATGAGCTTCCCTTCATCGATGCCATGAAAAAATCCCATTTGTCATGTCGCTCCCAATAGGTTCCCTCAAAATTATGTTGAACGTAGAACAACCATACTCCTGCAGATGAGCCCAATAACAAAACAGGGATATGTACCAGCAAATATGTCTTCCACCCAAATAACCAGATCAACACCGCAATCATCGCTGCTATCGCCAAATTTGTCCACCACACACTGGAGCGTTCGCGCCTGCCCTGTGAGGGCAATGGAACCCGCTGAGTAAATACGAAAACTATCATTGCCCCAATCGTAAACAATATTATTGGGTTTCGCATAATTCGGTAGCCAATCTTCTTCCACCATGGTGCAGCGATGTACTCTTCGACTGTCCATGTGCCTACATCGCCAATACCGCGTCTGTCTAAGTCTCCCGCTGTAGCATGGTGAATAGCATGATCATACTTCCAGCGTTGGTAGGGTGTGAAGGTCAGTACACCGGTAATATTTCCTAATACAGTATTTGCTCTGCGAGATTTAAAAAACGATCCGTGGCCACAATCGTGAAAAATGATGAACGTACGCACCATAAAACCAGCCGTGGGGATCGAGAGTGCCAAAGTTAGCCAATAAGAATACTCAACGCTGCGAAGCGTTAAATAAAAGAGTGCGATATAGGGAATCAGTGTATTTGCGATCTGCCACAGGCTGCGCCAAATGTCCGGGATCGCGTATTGGGAAACAATCTTGCGTAACTTCTTTTTGTCTAACTTCAATTTATCAGACGAATAACTAAACATATTTATCTCCATATTCGAACTTTCATAAGTGATCTACGGGTAATCGTGCGATAAAGGTTGATCCTTTCCCCTGCTTGCTTTCAACCCAAATCTCTCCACCATGCGCTTCGACAACCAATTTGCAATAGGCTAATCCCAGACCTGTGCCCTTACGCCTGCCGTGAGTCTTTGAGTCAGTTTGAAATTTCTTGAATATTTTCTTTTGCGCTTGCGCTGATATTCCTGGGCCGGTGTCGCTCACACAGAGCAGCATGGTCGCCGGGTATGCTGCCTCGTCAAGCTCTGCCCAAAGTTTCACTTCACCATCATCAGGTGTAAACTTGATAGCATTATCTAAAATGTTGCCTAAAACTCTGCGTATGTGCTTTGGATCTGCGCGAAGGTCTGGTAAATCATCGGGCGGAGAGACATTAATTTTAATATTGGCCTCTTTAGCTAGTTGCGAGACGCGGTACATCACATCACTAAATAATTCACCGATGGGAACAGCTTCCGTATACAACGGCATTTGGCCATCTTCTAATTTGGCGATATCCAATAAACCGTCGACCATGCTCATCATTCGTTCAGTGCTGCGTTCTGCCATTTCGACGAGGGACAATGTTTGTTCCCGAACTAAACCATCTTCCAAATCTTTTCGAAGGATGCCAAAACTTCCCCTTAGAACGGTCAACGGAGAACGAAGATCATGAACTAACATATGGGCCATATCCTCCCGCAATCTGGCCAATTTGATTTCTTCGCTGATATCACGAAGTACCAATAACCATCCTGCAATCTCATCTTGGCTATCCATCACGGGAGATAGCGTGCGCTCCAGATGGCGTTCGGGTGGTCCGACAATTTTAATAACTCGTTTCTTCTCGCGCCTGCCACCAGTCATGAGCACCTGACACTCAGCTCCCAATGTTTCTAAGGTGTACCCTAAGCGCTTTAACAATATTACAGATTCTGCCAGTTGAATGGATCCCCAATCACCACCAGACAGATCTGCCATGGGGGTTTCTAAGAAGTTCGCCAAGGCTCGATTGGCAGCCAGGATTCTAAAATCCAGATTGAGCATCAACATGCCTTCAGCAGAAGTTCTCAAAATTGAGTTTAGTTCTTGAACTCGCCGAGACAAGGCTTCATCGGTCTGCTCATATAAACGGGCATTTTGAATCGCAACGGCCGCCTGGGCAGCGATTGTCCCCAATATATCTTTATGATGCTCGTCGTACAGCTCTGTAGCTGTATACGATTGAACCGCAATCACCCCCAAAGGATTGTTTCCGCTCACCATGGGCACACCTAACCAGGAGGCGGCCGGCGTGCCAATATGTTCAATATCAATTTCTTTCAGAGTTGCTTCTACGTTGGAAGAAATCAACAGAGGTTCTTTCCTGCGAAGCAAATATTCGGTTAATCCGCTACCTGCCTGCCGCGATTTCCACTTAACTTTCTGATCGCCTTCTACTACTAAGGGAAATGATACTTCGTCTTCTTCTTGAAAATATAGCGCAACATAGAAATTATGCACTGGCATTAAGGTTGCCACTTGCTCGTATACAGCAGACAATATTTCATCGAGATACAAGCTGGAACTCAGGGCTTGGCCCACAGCCTGGAGGCTATCCAACTCTTGAACACGCCTCTCAAGCCCGCGGGACGTCAGCGCTAAGTTGCGGGCGATCAATGAAGCAGCAACAATCGCCAAGTTGAGCAGTATGAATATTCCAAATCCTAAGCGAGTATATACCAACGGCAATAGGGGAAGAAAAACCAAGGGAGCAATTTCGTACAAAACCAAATTGGGCAACGATCGGATATACATCTGAAGGGCAGCTTTTCCTCGGGCATACATAAACCCCCCTGCCAAAAACAGATTTGCGACCATATAACCCAAGACCAGCAATAGAAGGGCGGCTAGGCTTTGGAGCGAGAGTTCGCTGAAGGGCAGCATTCTATTTGTTAAACCATAAACCCAGCCACCAGCCAATATGCTGATGCTTTGCATGCCAGCATTCGCAAAAGCAACGGCTACAGCGCCAAGTTTAGATGGTACCTTCGGGATGCCAAAATGATCTCCAAAAAGCTGTCGCACACCCTGATGAAGAAGTGCCCCCAAAAATGCTCCCCACCCTGCGGGGATGAGTCCGAGCACCAAGAATGTTGCCAATATGGACATGGGCAGAAATGAAACTGTACCACCCCCAAAAGGAACTCCAAACATGGTTGTAAATACGATGAGAAATAGGAAAACAATAAAGACAATGGGATTTCCAAATGCTGGCCGCGTTTCTATGGTCCCAAAAATCAATAACCCGAGCACCAATAGCCCAATACTAATCGAGAGGTAATAACGGTGTTCTGTTTTCATGGAGAAAAAACACCTGCCCTTTTGAATAGTTGATCACAAACTTAGTTTAAATCAATTGTAATTGATTTAACTGAGGAAATCTATTGGAATTGGATGGCTCTCTAGGATCCGCCGTGGTAAGGGCCCCAAATGTGAGGTGTCTCACGGCAATTCGTATAGAACCATTTGGAAAACTCTTTTTGTTTTTGTGTGTTCGTTCCCCCAAGCTGTGTAACTTCACTATGTCATGTGGCTATGCGCAGTATTTATGTTCAAACGGATGAACCCATGTAAAAATGCGTACCTGGGTTCATCCGTTCTTTCAATTGACTATTTGCTGCCCAGTGATTTAACCGTACTCCCCCCAGACGTATTGCTGGTCAGTTGCAGTTCTCCATAATAAGAGATGCTGCTTCCACCACTGGCGTTGACAACAAGTTTATCGGTGACCCAAACTTCCGCATCCCCTCCCCCGCTGACATCAAGCCCAGCCTCACTGCTTTCCAGGTTCCCAGCTTCGTAGCTGCTGCCACCACTGAGATGGATATTTTGCTCAACAACTTGACCAGAAACCGACGCATCTCCGCCTCCGCTTATGTGGAGATTAAATTCTTCGGCAATCAAGCTATCGATTTCAGCTTCACTGCCGCCGCTCAGGCGTAGATCTAGGCTATCGGTCTCGATCGTAAAAGCATCCAGTTCGCCACCACCAGAAATCTCGACAGCGCGAATCTCTGCTATGGTCAGATATATGCGTATGGGGCGCGTAGGTCGATACCCAGTTTCAGGGTATTGATCTCGGTATTCAATCCTCAAGGAGTCACCCACAACCCGCGATTCAATTTCGGCCAAGATATTATCTTCCGCCTCGATCTCCAACGAGATTTCATCTCCCTGAGATAAGATCAATTCCATACCACAGCAAACATCGACTTCATCGAAGCCACTTACATCCCTCATCTCACTGACAACATCCCCTGAGCCGCGCACTATGCGCGCAGCACATGCCGAGAGAATCAATGTCAAGGATAAGATGGCAACCAAAATATTTTTCTTCATAAGCGTCCTCCATAAATTGTAGCAAATCTAATCATAATCTACGACTAAATTACGGATTGGTTGTATATTTTCTATTTTTCTACCGTACATCCAAGAAATAGGACGCGGATTACACGGATTTGACGGATTTTCGCGGATAATTTCTGTGGTAATCATATTTTTCAGACCAGCTACCCGACAGTTTCTATTTTGTACACGGATTTCACGGAAAAACACGGATGTTTTTATGAATCTTTACAAAAAATCCGTGAAAATCAGTGTAAATCCGTGTCCCAGAATGTTTTTTTCTCAAACTGTCAGGTGGCTAGTTTTTTAGATTGATTTATCCAAATATTTTGTTTGAATCCGCGCGAATCTGCCCAATCTGCGTTATCCGCGTTCAAATTTTTAATATGTTTGCTCAAATGTACGGTAGCGAATTTTCTATAAGATTTACAGAAATTTAGAATTTTCTTACTGCCCAGATCTATCAGTGTATTTCAGTGTTCATCTGCGTCTAATTAAGGCGTAAGCCCCAATATATCTTTAGCTTCACTAGGCGAGGCAATTTCTCTTTGAAGTTGATGAACCAGCTTGGCCGCATTCTCAACAAATTGGGCGTTGCTCTTAGCCAAAACCCCTTTCCGGAAATACAGATTATCTTCTAGTCCTACACGGATATTGCCGCCTAACAATATCCCCGTGGTGATCATGGTCAATTGCGATTTCCCTACACCCAGCACAGACCACTTGGCATTCTTTGGAAATTTGCTTTTCATCAATAGTAGATTTTCAACTGTGGCTTCAATTCCCCATTTGACGCCCATACAGAGTTGAAAATAGGGAGGATCATCAAACAATTCTCCCTTAAGCATGTCAATCGCCTGAGAGATATGCCCTGTGTCAAATACTTCAATCTCAGGTTTGACCTTATGTTCTCGCATGCGTTTGGCAGCTATTAGGCCCCATTCTGGCGGATTGACGAAAACTCCACCGCGAAAATTAAGCGTACCGATATCTAAGGAGCATATCTCAGGTTTCAACAAAACCGGTGCAAGACGAATATCGAAGAGGTCATCAGGATTCCCCTCAAGATGAAAACCCGTTGTTGTCAGGTTGATCAATATGTCGCAATGATCTCGAATGCGTTCCACAACTTCTCGAAACAATTCGATCTCAGAACTTGCTAACCCCGTTTCAGGTTCCCTGACATGGATATGAGCAATGGCTGCTCCCGCCTGCCAACATTCGATAGCCGAATTAGCAATTTCTGCCGGCGAATACGGCACAGCTGGGCTCATCTCTTTTGTCGGTGCTGAACCTGTAATGGCGGCAGTAATGATGACTTTTTCGGGCATTAGTAATCCTTCGCAGTTTTCGTCCACACTATCACCAGGGAGCTATCTTTGTTTCGCCAAGAAATCCATCACAACCCGATTGAACTCTTCAGGTTTTTCGGCGGGGGTTGCATGCCGCGAATCTACGATCACTACCAACTCAGCATTCTGCATCATGGCAACAAAGGTTTCTTTTTCACCAATCCAAGTGTAATCCTGGTCTGCGGCGATCACCAAGGTGGGAATTTCTATCGACTCAATATGTTCCATCACACTCCAGTTCACCAGGGACCGCATCGAGGCCAGATATGCTCGGCTGTCATTCTCAGCCCAACGTTCGACAAATACATTGCGAATATCATCATGCTCTGCTTTAGGAAAAAGCCTCGCGCCCAACACTTCGCCCATCTTACGCATTCCGATCAGGCGCACAATGAATTCGCGCTGCAGCACAACCATGCGATCCTTGAAGGTTTGCACCAACAACTCGGGAGTGGCATTTGCGATAGTCATACTCCTGATTAACTCTGGATGATCTACAGCCACCTGAAACGCGATCATGCCACCCATGGATATGCCGACAACATGTGCTTGCCCAATATCGATTGCCTTCATGAAGGCAGCCGTATCCTCAGTAAACATGGATATGCTATAAGGGCCTCTAGGTTTGTCTGTGCTGCCATGGCCGCGTGCATCGAAAGTGATCACCTGAAAATATTCTGCAAACGCTGGAATTTGTTTCTCCCAATCTCGCGAACTAGATCCAAGGCCGTGGAGCAGCAATAGAGGCTGACCTTCGCCGGTGATCTCATAATGCATGTTAATATTATTAATTTTTATTGTTGGCATGTATTTTCCCTCTCACTCACCCTCTATAAATTGGTTGGAATACCAAAGCGATGTCTGGCCTGGCAGCGTAAACCATGTCCTGCCGCGCGAGTCCATTTCGACGGCGCAGTAGAAGGGGCTTAGATCCGCGATAAAATGAACGGACTCACCCGAAATTTCGTACAAACGATATCCGTCACACAGCCACCCATCTCCCGTCGAGGATAAGGCCAAATCACCAGGGCCGTCTTCGCTGATCAAATTCCACTCGCCATCGATCAATCGGTAAAGAATGTACAGTCCGGTATCACAACTGGCTCCGCCACAGGGGGCAAATGTAGCCCAAACGGAACCATCCGCCCCTAATTCGATCTCGGCGATATATCCCCAGCGTGCGCCCCAATCGGAATTAAACTCCGGCGAACCAAAGTTCTTCCAACCCCAACGCCAAGTGTAGCGCCACAGATCTTCATCTACGCCAACCCAGATCGTACCCGTATCATCAACCTCGACATCTTCCACACATCCCGAACCAACAACCTGTGAAGTTCGCCCCCACCAGTAACGGCCGGTGAACCAGCGCGCGCCCTGACCTTGAGGGCCAGGTCCCATCCAGGCGCAATCAGTTATCCATACGTCCCCAACATTGTCGATGGCCATATTGTTAAGGGAATACGAAAACTCGCTCTCGATCATTTCGTCCGTGGGGTAATATCCTGCTTGATCAGCGTCGTAAATGCGCCAGCTCTCGCCATCGAACCTGCGAACATCTCGGCTTGTCGACAGCCAAACCCAGCCACGCTCATCGGTGATGATTTCTTCGCTCACCGTAGCATTGGGTCCCGCGCGCCAGACTGGTCCAGCCGGATTCCAGCCCGTTTCCAGGCCATAGATTTGCCAATCTTCACCATCCCAGGCCGAAATTGATTGGCTCTCTTTGTCAGTAACCCAGGTGCGTCCAAATTCATCAAAACCAAGAATTACTTCCCCTTGAGCGGGATGAAGAGTCCAGGTAGTTCCGGAAAAACTTTTCAAACCCTGATCGGTAATCAGCCACAAATCACCATTGGGTGATACAGACATCTCAAAGATCACTCCAATTGAATGGTCACTTAAATTGTCAAAAGGAACGAACGAACCGATAGACTCAAGAGTTGGCGTAAATGTTGGGGTCGCTGTTGGCCGTGGAGTAGGCGTCTCAGTTGGCGGTTGCGCTGTTTCGGTTGGAATATTAGGATCAGTAGAGGTCGGTGTGAATGTCGATATCAATACCAAAGGCTCGGTGGTAAGAGACTTTTTTGGGGAATCGGTGATTTGCGCGCAACCAGCGATCAAAGTAATCAACAATACGTAAAGGGCGATGATGTGCCAGCGGATGACCATATTTTAGCTATTATGAGTTGGATTGTTCAGTTTCAATAATCCTACCCCCGCGAACTGTTGCCCCCAGAACCAACCCTGCACTAACTAAAACCAGGTTCTTGATGATGTATTGCCCCTCTAATGTGGGCACGATGGGAATACGGGTGAATGTCTCGAGCGGGAACAAAAACAACGGCGTCATGGTTCCCAACATTTGGCTGAACAATAAAAACAGGGTCACGCGCATAAAAAGACCAGAGATCAAACCCACTCCGATTAATGTTTCCCAGGCAGCAAGAATAATAATTGATACATTGGGGGGAACAAGCCCAAAAGTTAGTAATTCAATCGTGCGAGTTGCCAGTTCGTGTGCAGGGCTCAACCCTGGGAAGAATTTGAGAATTCCAAACCACAGGAAAACGATTCCTAAACTCACTCGCATGAAGGTAATGCCATAGAGGCGCATAAAATTCGTGATGCGATCATCTGCGCGCTGATAAAAAGTAACCAAGTTTGTCATTTCATATTCCTTTCAATTCAAAATTACTTATGTGATGTGAATTTTTCTAAAAGATGTCTCACGCATCTGCCAAACCAGTCATCCGTTCACTAATTTCCCAGAGACGTTTCCAATCTTCTTTTACGTAAGTTGCGGGATCGGAATCAATCGCTTTCTCTTTGTAGAAATATTTCCCGGTGACACCCTCAACTTCGGGAGAACTAACCAGATAAACTACCGTGCGGGCGCCTTCTTCAACGGGAATCCCGCGCCATTTCAAGTAGAGCGGCTGAAAAATCTTCGCAACCAGACCGTTGTTCTTGCCCATGTTGGTGACAACCAACCCAGGATGTAACACATTGACAGTGACTCCCGCATCAGCCAATCTGTGCGCCAATTCATACGTGAAAATTACATTGGCAAATTTGGAGCGGCCATAAACCTTACGGAGGCCATAATCGACTTCATTCTGCAGATCATCAAAATCCAGTGGGGATTGCAAATGCGATTTAGATGCCACATTGACAATGCGCGCAGGCGCACTGGCCTTCAGGGTGTCCAAAAGAAGGTTTGTCAACAAAAAGTAGTTAAGATGATTCGTTGCGAATGTCATCTCGAATCCATCGACGCTGAGCTGCCGCCGCAGGAATAGCGCGCCCGCATTGTTGACCAACACATCCAAGCGAGAGAAACGGCGATGAAATTCCTCGGCCAGTTTTCTGATTTGCTCCAAGGAAGAAAGATCTGCAACTAAGAAATCGACATTTGCAGAAGGCGCTTGTTGCATTATCTCTTCAGCAGTACGGGTGCATTTTTCAGGGCTGCGCCCTACTACTATGACGGCAGCACCCATCACAGCTAATTCGAGTGCTGTTTGTTTGCCTATTCCTGAAGTCGCCCCGGTTATTAAACAAATTTTCGATTCCATTGTGTTAGATTGAACCATGTTCGCATTCATGTTCTCTTCCTTAAAAGTGATCCCTCAAAAACCACTCCAATAGTATACCGAAGATTTCCGTTATAATTCAACGTCATGAAAAAATACTTCCGCCGCTCCATTGCCATTACCAACGAGCACGGCTCTTGGGTATTTCTATTAAGCCCCCTGCTGATTGGATTATTCGCCGGAACAAGCTGGTCGACCCCGGCAATCTATCTTTTCGTAGCCGCCTTGTGTGCTTTTCTCATCCGCCAACCCATCGCCATGGCAGTCAAAGCCTACAGTGGCCGACGCCCCAAGCACGATCTCCCAGCAGCCCGTTTTTGGATCATCGTATATGGCAGCCTGGGCTTGCTCGTGCTCTTGGGGCTGATCTTACGCGGCTTTGGTTTTCTGCTCTATCTTGCTCTCCCCGGAATTCCTGTTTTCGCCTGGCATTTGTTTCTAGTCAGCCAGCGCCGCGAGCGCCGGCAAATGGGGGTCGAGATCATCGCCAGCGGTGTCTTAGCCCTATCAGCACCGGCCGGCTATTGGATTGGCTTAGGATCTCCTGATTTCACGGGTTGGTTATTATGGGGCTTGACTTGGCTGCAATCGGCCGCCTCCATCGTACACGCATTCTTACGATTGGAGCAGCGTGTTTGGGATGAAATTCCTGATCTTCAGACTCGTTTTAGAGCTGGCAAACGCGCCTTGCTTTACACCAGTTTCAACCTGACCTTTGTGGTGCTTCTGTCTCTCTTGGGCATACTGTCTCCGTGGCTTTTTCTGCCCTTTCTGATCCAATGGCTTGAAACCCTTTGGGGGATTTCCAACCCCGCGGTGGGATTCAAACCAACTTCAATCGGCTTTCGTCAACTTGCTGTGAGTATTGCTTTTACCATTGTATTTATCCTGGTATGGAACTAAGTATTTATCGGAAAGTATCAAAAAATAGTGTCACTCTGAGCAAAATTTGTCATGCTGAGTGAAGCGAAGCAGCTTGCTTTTCTTCTGAATAGCCTGCGTTGGCTATGTGTGAGATACTTCGTCGCGGTGCTCCTCAGTATGACATAGTTTTCAGGTTTCTGTTGACCAATATAGTTTGAAGATAAAGTAGTCATGTTTTTTATATCACGCATCCTCAGGTTCGCACAGCGCACGCTTGGCGTAGAAACCCCGCCTACGGGAGTTTCTTTATCACGACATCTGATTCACCACTCATTCGCGCGTAACCCGAATACTCAATTAGGGTTATTGTAGATGTGTGTTAGACAAGATAAACAGATTATTGTACAATTCTGAAAGAAAATTAACTGCTTGCCTGTGGAGGAATACCTTATGACCGAACAACCAATCAACCCCGAGATCACCAGCGACGATAAACTTTGGTCCGCTCTCGGCTACCCCATCCCCTTGATTTCGATCATCGCCCTTCTGATGGACGATAAGAAGGATCGCCCATTCATCAAATTTCACGCCGTACAATCGATCGTTTTCAACGTTGCCATTTGGGTTGTCATTCTCGTATTGAGTGTAGTGACCCTGGGCATCGGAGCCATCTGCGCGCCGATTTTCTGGCTGGTTACGCTTTGGCCTGCATTCGATTCTTATAGCGGTAAATACACCGAGATCCCTGCTATTACCAACTTGATCAAAGGTCAAGGCTGGGTCGAATAATCAACCGATCCAATCAACAAAAAAAGTGGTGTGCGCCCAACCCGGTGCACACCACTTTTTTATATCTTTACTCAGTTCGATAAGAATTTACATAGCGATTATGAAATTCAATCCAGCGCGGCAGCACATCCTCCAGTAAAGGCGTAGGGGGCAAAAACGCAATCCTTAGGTGGTTTGTCCCAGCTTTCTGCCCAAATCCGGAACCGTTCACCGTACATAATCCCGTCTCTTCCAGCAGCGCAAGGCAGTAATCAAAATCGGTTTTCCCCTCTGGGAGTTTGTTCAATCGGGGGAATAAATACATTGCACCCGTTTCGCCAAAACACTCCACGCCCTCCATTTGGGCAAACGCTTCTCGGACTATGGCTGCCTTTTTTCGCAAATCGCGCAATATATTCTTTTTCTCCTGAACAAATTGGACATAAGAGTGACTGTCCTCCTCGGGAGGGCTGACCATCAAATAAGTCAACAGTTGTCCAGCAGTGTTCGAGCACAAACTCACCGAAGCCTGCTTCAAGAGTAAGTCTAAGAAATCTAAATCGCTGCCCTGCACCTTGGGCGGATTCCTGACTTCAAGGTACCCACCCCGGTGTCCACACTCGCCATAAAATCCTTTGGAAATACTGTGCAAGCTAAACAGGGGAACTTTCAAATCTCCAAGTGCCTTAGCAAAAGATATAAATTCGCCGTTGTAGATATTCTCCTGATAAACTTCGTCAGCAATGATCACCAGTCCGTTCTCTTTGGCAAATTGGATCACTTCGTCAATGCTATTCCGATTTAGCACTGCGCCCGTTGGGTTACCGGGATTAATCACCACAATGCCTTTTACCATCACACCCTGCTGCCTGGCTTTATCTAACGACTCATCAAGCACATCTCGGCTGAAGGTCCAATCGCTATCCTCGTCGGGATAATAATCGACCTGTACACCCCCAGCCTTCTTGATCGATGCCGAATATAGTGGGTACTGTGGAATGGGTATCATGATGCCGTCATTCGGATCGGCAATCAACAAATCAATTACATACTTGACCCCGCCGCTTGCCCCAGTAGTCAGGAAGATTTTTTCAGGGTCCGACTTTACCCCTCCCGACCCTTCGACATCATCTCGCTTATCGATAAACTCCGCAATTGCTTCTCGAATGAAGTCAAAGCCCTTACTTTCGGTATAGGCTCCCGTTCCATTCTTCGTCATGCGAGTAATTTGTTCACTCAGGTCAAGTACATCATCAGATATGAAATCATCATCCTTAAGTTCGCTCACGGGGCTTTCTTCGAACAACTGCTTTAACTGTCGTTCGCGCTGAATTTTGGAAGGATCTTCAACCAAACTGAGCACCTGGCGGTAATAGGTCATTGAGGGTTGTCCCAACGCCTGAGGGTTGCCGATATTGCAAAAAATGATCGGTTTTCCCTCGCGCTGAAGTTCCGCAGCTCTTTGCGGAATGGGACCTCTGACAGCATATTCCATTTCTAATATATTTTGATTGACCTGGATGATGGGTTCCGAAGAAGTTGTCAAAACTACCTCCAACTGAGATCAGATTGGGTTGAGCCGATAGGAAGTATATCGTAAATTCGCTAATTGATTCATGTAGATTGCGTTGGTGGCTTGACTTTTCAGGCACAGCACCATAAAATTGAACGCATCAAAATTGAATACCCGAACGCTGGGGAGAGATCCGCAATTTATATTCCGCGGGCACCGAAGGGGCAAACTCCGAGCAAAGACGAGGAGTGAAACTCTCAGGTAAAAGGACCCAACATTCGTAATCCCTCTGGAAAGTTGTAAATCATGAATTACGACACCGACGGGGCAAACTCCGAGCATAGTCGAGGAGTGAATCTCTCAGGTCTATGACAGAGCGCACGCAGCCATCTTACGCGTGCGCTTTCGTTTTTGAAAGCGGTCTCCGCTCGCTTTCAAAAACGCTCCAATGCAGAGGTATTCGTGTCATCCTGAGCGCAGCGAAGGATCTGAGATTTTGATAAGTGAGCTACTTCACCCGAAATTGTCAGCCATACATAACACAAATTCATCCAACCCCATTGGATTTAGAAAAGGAGCAAAAAATGAACTTCCCTAAAGAACTCAAGTACACCGAAAACGACGAATGGGTTCGCGTCGAAGGTGACGAAGGCACCGTTGGCATCACCGACTATGCCCAAGACCAGCTTTCGGATATCGTCTTCGTGGAATTCCTCGTCGATGTTGGCGAAACCTTTGACAAAGGTGATACCTTTGCAACCGTCGAATCCGTCAAGGCCGCCGCAGATGTTTATATGCCAGTTTCTGGCGAGGTCGTTGCCATCAATGAAGATCTTCCCGATGCGCCCGAACAGGTCAACAGCGACCCCTATGGCGAGGCCTGGATGATCAAAATCAAGGTCAGCGATGCCTCTGAACTAAGCGATCTGCTCGATGCCGCCGGGATCGAAAATCTGGAACGAGATCACTAATCAGTGGTCAGTGATTAGTGGACAGTGGTCAGTCTAACCACCAACCACTACCCACTCACCACTAACAAGGAGTTAATATGTTCTTACCCCATACCGACGCGGATCGGGAGGCCATGCTGCGAACTATTGGCGTGGATTCACTTGAGGATTTGTTTTGCGATCTTCCCGATGTGAACCTATTTCCAGAGATAAACTTGCCACCAGGAATGACAGAAATTGAAGTGCTTGAAGAGATCCAACACATTGCGGACGCCAATGAAACCACAGGAGAGTTGATCTCCTTTTTGGGTGCTGGTGTATATAACCATTACACCCCCGCGGTGGTTGACTCTATATTGCGCAGAGGCGAGTTCTACACAGCCTACACCCCTTACCAACCGGAAATCTCGCAAGGCACACTGCAAGCCATCTTCGAATACCAAAGCATGATTGTCGCACTGACTGGCATGGATGCATCCAACGCCTCGCACTACGATGGAGCTACTGCCGTTGCAGAGGCCGTCAACATGGCCTATCACAACTTCCGCGGCAAACGCTCGAAGGTCATTCTCTCTCCGGGGCTGCACCCACACTACCGGGAAACAGTACACACTTACGTGGTCGATTCAGACATCCAGCTTGAAGGTGAAGATACCCCTTTCGATGCCGGCCCTGAGGCGCTGATTCCCCTGATCGATGAGAATACGGCCCTGGTTTCTGTTGCTTATCCCGACTTCTTTGGCCGCGTATTCGACTATACAAAATTAGTCGAAGCCGCCCATGAGGCCAAAGCGCTGGTTGCCATACACGTCAACCCCCTTGCCCTGGGATTGCTCACACCACCCGGCGAATTTGGCGCTGACATCGTCACAGGCGAAGGCCAATCATTGGGCATCCCCATGGCTTTTGGTGGTCCCTATCTGGGCATTTTCGCAACCAAGGATAAATACGTTCGCAAGATGGCTGGCCGAATTGTCGGTGAAACCCAGGATACACGCGGGCAGCGCGGTTTTGTGCTCACCCTGAGCACCCGCGAACAGCATATCCGTCGCGAGCGTGCTACATCTAATATTTGCACCAACCAGGGCTTGCTGGCCTTGGCCGCAGCCGTCTATCTGAGTCTGTTAGGCAAGAATGGCCTGCGGCAATTAGCTGAACTTAATTATCACAAAGCGCATTATGCCGCCCAACAGATTGCATCAATTGATGGTTTTGAACTGGCAAACTCTGAGACTTTCTTCAATGAATTCACCATCCGCTGCCCAAAATCAGCGGCCGAACTTAACGAAGCATTACTCCATTATGACGTTCTCGGCGGCTACGACCTCGGGAAGTCTTACAAAGGGCTTGACGATCACTTGCTCATCGCTGTAACGGAGATGATCTCCAAAGAAGAAATCGATCACTTTGTGAATGCCCTCAAGGAGGTATCCAATGCCTGACCTTTCGACTTCGCTCAAGGTAGAGCCGACCGTATTTGATATTTCATCCCCAGGACGACAGGGACATTACTTCCCTAAATCAGATGTTCCTCAGACCAATCTTCCCAAGGGATTTGTTCGAGAGGATTTACCTCTCCCAGAGATTGCTGAGGTCGATGTGGTACGGCACTTCAC
>JACKQG010002153.1_pt1 | contig 26155 bp, 25 predicted proteins | sample 8237621 | NCBI WGS metagenome assembly JACKQG01 (sample SAMN15677084, study PRJNA649215) | marine metagenome | biome: marine; feature: Black Sea; material: saline water; isolation source: suspended particulate matter (SPM) from the Black Sea western gyre | collected 2013-06-09/2013-06-10 | depth... | reverse complement strand
GAAGGGGAGAGAAATAAAGTAGCAAAACCTATCTTTAACAAGATTGAGCAAATAGGTATTGTAGTTAAAGATATTAAAAAAACCGCTACTACATTACAGAATAAATATATTCTTGGACCCTGGGAATTTTTTAAATTTAATCCTTCGACAGTAAAAGATATGTGTATTAATGGAAAAAAACAGGATCATTCATTTGATACTGCTGTTTGTAAAATTGGTGGGATTGAGTTAAAGCTTGTTAAGCCAAATGATGATAAAAGCATATTTTCGAAACATCTATACAATTTCGGTGAAGGACTTCATCATGTATGTTTTTCTGTTAGTAACCTTAATAGGACCTTTGAAAGAATTAAAAGTCAGGGTAAAAAAATAATACAATCTGGGAGCTGGTATGGTCAAAAATATGCATACTTTTCAACTGAAAATGACCTTAAATTTAACGCATGTTTCTATGAGGAAAAGGATGATTTTAAAAGACCAGACCCCTATTATACTTATGGAGTAAAATTTGCCTGATGGATTTTTCCTAGTGTTTAAAACTACCTTTCTGAATTTCTCACCTTTTCTATAACATTCTTAGAATAAAAGGAGTAATCTGAGATTTTACTTGTTCAATTTCTGCATTATTATCAGATACTTGAAACCCCTTAGATAAAAATTATATTTCCTTGCTCTTTCATGCCAAATAGGTGTATTTGATGTTTGGTTATGTCTTGTTACACAAATAATATCAATTGGTTTAAAGTATTTCTCAAGAATAGAATAAAGTTTAAAGCCTACTGGCACAAGTTTTTTCTTCTTTGCCTGATCTCCAATAAGCCATGCTATATATTTCCACGGTTTTAAAATTCTATTTATTTCTTTTGCTACTTTTTCTAATTCGCTAAAGAATTTAGGATTTTCACAGGAAATATTACCAATATTATCTGGATGGTCATTATATTTAATGTTGTCTGAATATGGAGAATCAATAAAAACAAAATCTGCAATTCCATCATTTAGTGGTAACTTTCTGGCATTTGCTTGTTTTATATCTTTTCTGCAAGGGACTATATCAAAACCAAAGACTTTTCGATTTTCTTCTTTACATACATCAATAGCTGTACCACTACCACACATTGGATCAATAACTAAATCTCCCTCTTTTGTATATCTTTGAATCAAGTTCCAGATTATGAATGCAGGTGTTACGCCACGGTATCTGTTGTTGCCGTGAGGTTTGTCTCCATAATTCTGTGTTGGAAAGTCCCATAGTGTTGTTGTTTCTAATTTTAGATGATTTTTACTCAATTCTAATCCCAATTATGATAAATTTCTATAACTTTACTGTATAGTTCAGTCTCTAATCTTTCAAATAATATATCTTTTTTAAATTTGGTATCAAGAATATTGTTCAAATGAACTTGTGCTAAAATTAAGAACTCTCTTCTTTTAATTAAATCAGGTGGATATGGAACAATTTTTGGCCTATCAACTCTCAATTCATAGTCAATCTTTCTGAACTCTTGTGTAATTTCTTTTTTAGTCATTTTACAATATCTTAGTTTTTTAATAATTTTCTCAAATCTTCTATAAAATATTTGAAAAGTTTAACTTTAGCGCTTTCTTCAATATTATCTTCAGTTAAAATATAACTACCATCTAAATCTACTTCTACAATTGCTCTACCTTTTTTTATTGGTTTCTTATATGTTAATGTCTTATCCTCGTCAGGTGTAATAAAATAAACTTTAATGTGTTTTGTTGCTTCATCTTGTTCAAGTTTAAGTTTCCAATAACCTGTTTGAGCAATTCGCTCTCTCAAAGTAACCTTGCTTGAAATAGCAGCCAAAACATTACAATCTTGAGGATTGTAAATAATAATATCAACATCTGGTAAATGTAACCCAAATTCTCCATAATCAATGGCTAAATTTCTTTTTACCTGACTTAATTCTTTGGATAAATTCCTAGTTCTTTCAATTTTATTGCCATTAATAACTTTCAGCCCGAGTTTTTCAACTTCATCAGTGATAATATATTGAACTAACTTTTCTAAATTTTTCCCTTTAAAGGCTCTCCAGCTTTGTTCATGATCTTTACCTGGAGTAGGGTTCTTGAGCCAATCTTTTTTATGGAACTCTTTTGCCTCTTTTAGCAGTTCTGAGATATATTTATATGTTTCAGCTTTCAACTGTTCTTTCTTTTTTAAATACAATCTTTTCAAATCTTCAAATTTCATAATTTTTACTCTTTTAAACCAATTACAATATATTCTACAGGATAAGCCTCTGAATTTGATTCATTATTATTTGCAAATCTACCAGTTCTTTTATCCCTCTTTTGCGGGAGTATTTTTAGAGGGATCTCTCTCTTTATTATATTGTCAAGCTTAAAACCAGCATACTGTAAACTCTCAGCGAAAACTTCAGCGTTAAGTATATTAACTCCCTTTAATTTTGTATCACCTATAACATAGCAACATCTACCACCGTGCTTTAAAATTCTGAAGCTCTCGTCAAATACTTCCTCCATATCAATAAAAAATGCTTCAATTTCCTTTGCCATCTTCTTGTTTTTGTTAGACATCTGAATAACTATGTCCATAGCGATTTCACTTTTTAATTTTTTATTATCATATTTTTTATAAGATGTTCCAATAAACTTTTTTTTATATTCTTTTAAATTATCTGTTAAATTGAGCCAAATTGTTGATAGTTGGTGCAAGTCTGCATATTCATAACTAGTAACATATGGACTTGAGCTTACAATCAAATCAACAGTTTCAGAAGGTACAGGCTGTCTTTTAGCATCACCAATCTTAATATTTAGAAACTTATTTAGATTTTTTCTTACTTCTACAGGAGTAATATTATAGAGAGCTTCATTTCCTCTTTTCATTTTATTTAAATGTTTTTGCAGTGCGTCATAAGGTTTTAATGGCTTCTTCTTCAAGTCTCTTGTTGGTTTTGTACTTGCCTGCAACCAAATAGAACAATTTTTTAAAATATGGCTAAATGCAACAAGGAAGAAATTCCTGATTGTTGAGTCACTTTCCTTATGAATAATTCTCAATATTTTTCCAAGTTCATTTTTATTTTCTTCAGTGAACCAATAGTTTATTCTATCAATATGTTTTTGCGGGATGAGAGGCTTTATATTCCTACTGAATAACAATCCTTGAGAATTTCCTAGAAATACTAGTTCTGATAATAATTTCTCTATTTTCCTATTAAGATATTCTGGATTTATTGGTGATGCTTTTACTTTTGTCATTAGATAGGCTATTTTATTAATATCTGTACCACTTGCTTTAAAACCTCTTGCTATAGCAGTTACAATAGTAGTTCCACATCCGGTAAACGGGTCATTTATATGAGCTTCTTTAGTAAAGATATATTCATCAATCAAGCTTTCAACCAATTGTGGGATAAACTTTGCAGGATATCGATGGTAATTATGTGTCCACTTACTAGTATCTGATGTTTTATATTCTATAAATGACCAATTACTATCTATTTTTTTTGTATTAAATAAATAGGTAACTTCTTTTGGTATCTTTATTGCTTTTTGTAATGTTTCTGTATTTCTATTCATATATATTAATTGCTATTTCACTAATTTAAAAAAACTGAAGCATTTTACTTGTATAAGAGTAAACAATAATTGAAATTTTAATATTATTATTTTCTTTTAAAATCCAAAGGGTTTATAATAATCTATTTTAACTGTTTCTTCATATTGATATCTACGTCTGAACTATATTTCTACTATCTAAAAAGAAGATTTTTAGAAATATTTGGTTTCAACTTAAACTCTTTGATATTTAATTTTATATCAAATCTAAAATAATTTACAATAAAATTTATATAAAGCATACGATATTATTAATAAAAAAATTTCTGTTCATATAATATTTAAATTTATGTTACAATATTTTAAAATTCTATAAGGGATATATTGTAAATAATTAGCATACATGGGGAGGGGGATTTTCTTAAGATGATAATAAAGAAAAAAAGAGATTTTACTCCTAATATTATCAATGACAGTGAAATGAAAGATGTTAAGTTTTACCCATTTATAACTAAAAAAGATGGTGCTCCAAATTTTGCAATGAGACTATTTGAGATTGGACCAGGAGGGCATACTACAAGACATAAACATGAGTGGGAACATGAAGTTTATATAGTAAGTGGAGATGGTCATGTTCTGGAAGGTGATAAAAAAATAAGAGTTGAAAGAGATTATTGTATATTCATTAAACCTGATGAGCTACATCAATTTCAGGCAGGAGAAAATGGACTGAGTATGATATGCGTAGTTCCAAATAAGGGTCAGCCAAAATAAGTATTTTATAGTCAGTATAGATATATAATTGATTATAATTATAAAGAGGAGGAACTTTTGGGAAAGAGTAAGGTAAATTGGTTTTATTTTACAATTATTGTTTTAAACACTTTTTTTGGCATTCAAATGCTTCGTGCATTCTTATCTTTGCTTGTAAATTTTTATCGTGAACGTCCAAATATATCTTTAACAGATGTAGGCATATATGCATTTATAACTTTTGCAGTAGTTTTTCTAGTTGGTTTTTTATTTAGATTCTTAAAATGGAAAACTACTCTATGGTTAATAGTAGGCGGCTTGGGTGTTATTAGATTTATAATTCAGGTAATTTCCTGGGCTCCACTCAGTCTTGCGTTATCAGCATTGGGAGCAGTCCTTTGGATAAGCAGTTTTATCTTTTTTATTTCATTAATTCAATGCAGGAAGATAAATTTACTTACAGTCTTTTTCCCAGCTGTTATTTTTGGTATCAGCTTTGATAGTGCAGTACATGGACTTTCTGGAACGTGGGATATAATTTGGAGGTCAAGTCCGCAAGTAAATCTTTTTATTTTGTTATTGGCTGTAATTCAGTTGTGGTTAATTTTTAGGATATCTGCTGCAGATTTAGAAGTAATTAAATTCAAGGATAGCAGTAAAGCCAGTTTTTATACTTTAATTATAATCCTTCCCTGGATCATGCTTCAGCTGCTTAAGTTTCAGAATCTGGCAGCATGTATGGCACTTACAAGATCTAATTTGACACTGTCTCTTATAGCAATATTGGCTGCAAATATTATTGCATTCAGCTTCACATACTTTTTTAATATAATAAAAACAAGAATTATTATTACTGTATTGGCTTCAATATTTCTTATTTTTTCTTTCTGGCCTGATACTGTTAGTTATCTATATATTATTCAATTAATTTTTGGCCAGATAGGAGCTGTATGGCTTTTACTTATTGTTTTATATAAGGTTGCAGGCGGCTCAGTTGAAAAAGCACCCTGGAAAACAACTTCTGCAGTAGCAACAGGAGGAATACTATTTTTTATATTAATTTTTATTTATTATGCGAGCTACGACATTAGTCTTCCTTTTGGTAATTGGCTGGTTCCAGTGTTTATTGCTATCTTTATTGCAATTTGTGGACTTGCAGGGGTTACACTCAGGAAAAGACAGGAGAAAAATTATAGGGATAGTAATAGTTATAACAGCGAAAATAGCAGTAGAATAAAAAGTGTAAATATGGGTTCTATTGTCAGTAAGAATTATAAGCCTCTGTATTTACTGCTGTGTTTATTAATTATTCCTATAATTATGTTTGTACCTGTAAAAGCTCCTTCTTATGTTGCAGGGGAAGAGGATTCTGTTACGGTCATGACTTACAATATTCATCAGGGATTTAATATAAATGGATATCTGGATTTAGAAAGTATTGCAGAAGTAATAGAAAGAAATGGAGCTGATGTTGTTTCTCTTCAGGAAGTTTCCAGGGGATGGGTAATAAATAGCTCAGTGGACAATTTAAGCTGGCTTGCTGATAGACTGGAAATGGATTATATTTTTATGCCGGCATCAGATGCAGTCTGGGGGAACGCTATTTTAAGCAGATATCCTGTTGAAATTATAAAGAGTGGTTTTTTACCTAGAATGGGTGCACCATTACGTAGAAGTTTCATACTGGCAGAACTAAAGCTTGCTGAAAATGAAAATATTAATATTCTATGTGTTCATTTACATCAGATAGAAGATGAAGGATATATAAGGGAAAGCCAGGTAGAGAGTCTTATAGAAGAATGGGGCGGATTGAAAAGGACAGCTATTATGGGTGATTTTAACGCAGAGCCGAATGATCCGGAAATACGGGTGATGTATAATGCAGGACTTATAGACTCACATGCATCAATAGGAAAAGGCAAAGGATTGACATGGGTTCATTACAAACCTTATAGAAGAATTGATTATATATGGGTAACAGATGATATTGGGATATCAAATCTGGTAGTTCCTTATAGTATTGCCTCTGACCACCTGCCTATTGTCGTAGATATCAAGTGACAGGTAAAATAAAAATAAGTTTACAGATTTAATCATCTAGCATAGTGAAAAATTTTTACTTTAAAAAAAATTCTATATTTCTACTTCTTTGTGCTGTAGTATTATTGTTTAATTTTAGTCTTCTATCCTGTACTCCTGATCTTGATTTTGGAGAGATTGTAACTTGTGAAAAGCTGGATGAAGAGACTTATGCTCCAGTTATTCCAAAAGGTAGTTTTGACATAGGAGTTCAGCAGATTTTTGCAATTATTAAAGCAGCAGGTATAAAAAGTGAAGATAAATTTAGTTTTGTCTGGAAGAATAAAGAAACTGGCAAAATAATCTTTGAAAACACAGATAAATATTCTGCAGAAAAGAAGGGCTATATTGAAGGATATATTGCAAGCAGTATCTATTTAGATGAAGAAGACGAAGAGAAGGATAATATTTTAGCAGAACCAGGGGAGTATATTGTTGAATTTTTTCATAACTCTACGCTTATAGATACTGCTGAATTTAAAATACTGTTTCCTGATGTAAAAATTTTGGAAGTGTTGCTTACAGATGAGGTTAGCGATGATTATGAACCTTTAAATTCAAAGAATCAATTTGATGTCTTTGATATTTTTTATGCATGTGTAAAATTGAATTATCAAATTGAGGGAAATACTATAGGAGCTAAATTATTTTTTAATGATAGTGATCTGTTGCAGGAAAATCAATTTGAAACTGTAGAGAATTATTACAAGCAATCATATACTGCTTTTAAGTTTTTAAGTGATATTCCATGGAAATCTGGAAATTATAGTGTTGAGGTATATCTTAATGGCAGTCTTTGCCAGAAACATGATTTTAAGGTTGTAACGCCAGTAATAGAACTAAATAACACATATAGCGATGAGCAGCTTGAATTCTCAATTAAATATCCACAGGATTGTGAAATTAGTGATTCTGAGGATGAAACTGGTCTTGCAGTAGATTTTTCACTTTTTTCTGGCAATGAACCTCTAATATTAACATTGTGGGTGATAAATGAAAATTACTATCCAGGCGAAGAAGAGTTTTTAGAATATGCGGATGCAATATCAAATGGTATTAACTCGACTAATAATTGGAAACAAACTGATAGTGGACATAAGGATTATGAATTAAACTCGGTATCAGTAAGGGAATTTTCTTATGAGTATTTAGATGATGAAAATAAATATTGGAAAATGAATTTAAGTTTTATAATTGATAATAACAGGCTGTATTTATTTGAGGGGTTATCAAATTCTGAATACCTGGAAATTTTAGAAGTAATTTATTACGGAATGCTGGATACTCTTAGTTTTGAATGATTACTTGCAGCTTATAATATTTATAAGAATAAATACTTGTTATTGATGTGTATAATATAATATAATACACCGTGTTTTATTAAAATTTATCATATCATACAAATCTTTCAGGGCTAAAATTGTTAGGATTAAATAATAAATTAGATTCTTTACAAAGAGAAGGAAAATCAATAAATGTTGCTATTGCCGGAGTAGGGCAGATGGGAAAGGGCTTAATTTCCCACATGAGAGATTTAAAAGGGTTTAAAGTCCTTGCAGTAGCCAATAGAGATATAGAAAGAACCGCAAAAATTGCCGGCGAATTAGGCATAAAGAAAGGCGAAGCATTTGTAACTGGCAGTGAAGATAAAATCAGTGATAAAAATATAACTATAGAAAAAATTACTGGTGAAGGCGGAATTGTAAATAGGAATATAAAGAAACAATTAGACGAGGCAGTTAGAGAAGGTAAAATTATAATCACGAATGATCTTTTTTATATATCTGCAATAGAGGATGTAGTTGTAGTTTTAGATGCAACTGGCAGTCCTGCTGCAGGTGCTTATATAGCACTTAATTCAATAGCATGCAAGAAAAATGTAGTTTCGTTAAATGTTGAAGCAGATGTTACTATCGGTCCAATCCTTAAAAAATTTGCTGACAGGTATGGCATTGTATATACAGTTTCAGCAGGCGATGAGCCAGGTGCACTTAAAGAATTATATGATTTTTCAGATGCATTAGGACTTGAAGTCGTAGCAGCCGGCAAAGGTAAAAATAATCCTTTAGACAGATATGCTAATCCTACAACACTGGCAGAATATGCTGCTGCTAAAGGCTCAAGTGCGAGAATGATGGCTTCTTTTGTTGATGGGACAAAATCCATGATAGAAATGGCTTGCGTATCTAATGCTACTGGTCTTATCCCAGATTGTAGAGGAATGCATGGGCCAAAAGCAAATGTTGCTGATCTGGTTGAAATATTTAAACTAAAAAAAGATGGAGGAATTCTAGAGAAAAAAGGAGTAGTTGATTTTGCAATTGGTGATATTGCTCCAGGTGTATTTTTAGTTTATACAACTGGTAATGAAATAATAAAAAAGGACTTAAAATATCTTCAATTAGGAGATGGCCCAAATTATTTGCTTTACCGTCCTTATCATCTAACCAGTATTGAGGCTCCCTTATCGATTGCAAGAGTTTATTTCTATAATGAACCTACAATAGTTTCAAAGGGAGGACTTGTATCTGATGTTATTACTGCAGCAAAAAGAGATTTAAAAGCTGGAGAGGTAATTGATGGAATAGGTGGTTACACTGTTTATGGACTTATTGAGCTGTATAGAAATGCAAAAGAGGAAAGCTTGCTGCCTATAGGACTGGCTGAAGGAAGTACTTTAAAAAGAGATATCAAAAAGGATCAAACAATAAAGTATAATGATGTAGATTTTTCTTGTGATTCACTATTGCTTGAGCTTAGAAAATTGCAGGACAAGTCCTTTCCAGGCTAATTAATTATAGTTTGGTTAGTTAAGTAAAAATATTTTTAAAATTTAAATGAAACCTAGATTGTTTAGCAAAACTGATTAGAAAAAGGAGTATAAATGTTTAAGGGTATAAAAATAAAGGTTATTTTCATTTTTTTTATCATTTTTCTATTCTCCATTGTATTTATTTCTCTTGGCGGCTGCAAGAAAGTCTCTCTGGAAAGAGTTGAAGAAACCCAACAGTATATGGGAACATATGTAAGTATAATTGTATATGCAGATAAAAACTGTGGTAATGAAATTATTGAATCAGCATATAAGAAAATTGAGGAACTTGAAAGAATTGCTTCAAATTATGATGAGAACAGTGAAGTATGCAGGCTCAATCAGCAGGGGTATTTAGATGAAGCATCAGATGAATTGTTAGAAATGATAGATTTATCAATAGAATATTACAAAATTACTGATGGCAGCTTTGATATAACTATTGAGCCTCTCCTTAAACTATGGTCTGAAGGGTTATGGAAGGAAAGTGAAGAAGTTCAAGCTGAGAAGATATCTGAAGCTCTGATGCTTGTTGGCTCAGAAAAGATTAATATTGAGAATAGGAAAATAGAATTTGAGCTGGATGGAATGTCAGTTACACTTGGCGGGATTGCAAAAGGATATATTATTGATAAGGCAATGGATGTTATACAGGAGGCAGGTGTTGAGAGCGCTTTGATAAATGCTGGTGGAGATATAGTCTCCATTGGGGTAAAAGATGATGGAGAAATGTGGAATATTAGCCTGGAAAATCCGGATAATACGGATGAAAGTATTGCTTCCTTCAATTTTGCAGGAAAAGCTGTGGCAACATCAGGAAATTATTATAGGTATTTTGATCCTGATAAAGAAGTCCACCATATAATAGACCCAAAAACAGGATTTTCTGCTGATAAATGTATTAGTGTTACTGTTATTGCAGAAACATGTACAGAGGCAGATGCTTTGGCAACATCAGTTTTTGTTATGGGTTCACAAGACGGATTAAAACTGGTAGAATCATTGGATAATGTAGAAGCATTAATTATAGATAGCGAAAGAAATATTTACAAATCAAGCGGACTTAGCAAGTATTTAAGTAATTAGAAAACAATCTTAAATAAAAATAAATTATTAAAAATTAAAGAAATATTAAGGGTGGATTTTTTATAAATTTTTTAGTTTTTTTAAAGTTTAATATAAATTATGAAATCTGTGATTAAGATAAGAAGTGCTTCCAGGGGACTGAAACTGCCTGAAGATAAATTTACTGAAAATAAATCTATTGAGGTTTTTAAAATTCCAGACAATGTGATTATTCCAATCCAACAAAACATTGGAGCTCCATGCAAGTTTTTGGTTAAAAGAGGCGATGAAGTTAAGACAGGACAAAAAATTGCTGATACGGAAAGTTATGTATCTGCTCCTATTCATTCACCCGTTTCAGGAAAAGTAGTAAAAAACATCAAAGTTATAAATCCAGCAACCAGTATTTTTGGGGATGCTATATTAATTGCATCCGATGGTGAGGATTGTTGGGTTGATCTAGGGAAATTATCAGATGCAGATAATGCGGGTGAATTACCGAAGATACCGGGTATTATTGATTCACTTTCTAGTAAAGAAATATTGAGTAAAACAAGAGAAGGAGGAGTAGTAGGGTTAGGGGGAGCTGCTTTTCCCACACATGTTAAACTTTCACCACCTCCTGGAGTAAATATTGATACTGTGATTCTAAATGGCTGTGAGTGTGAGCCTTATATTACTTCAGATCACAGGGTACTTCTTGAATATGGTAAGAAAGTGTTGCTGGGCCTTTATATTATAAAGAAGGTCTTGTCTCCTGAAAAAGTATATATAGCTATTGAAAATAATAAAGAAGACGCAATAGAATATATCGAAAAGCTTACCAGTGAGATGGGATTTGAGGATATTTTTAAAGTAGTTTCCCTCCCCTCAAGGTACCCTATGGGAGCTGAAAAAACACTTATCAAGACTATCCTTGGAAGAAGCGTTCCAATAGGAGGGCTTCCATTGGATATTGGTGTTGTAGTTAACAATGTAAGCACTTCACTGGCAATTTATGAGGCTGTAATAGAAGGAAAACCCTTAATAGAAAGAGTTATTACTATTACAGGTAACTTTAAAAATCCTAATAATTTAATGGTTAGGATGGGTACACCTATAATTGACTTAATTAATTATTGTGGAGGGGTAAGAGGAGAAGCAAATGAGTTGATTATAGGAGGTCCTATGATGGGGATTTCTGTAGTTGATATCAATTTTCCTATTACTAAAGGAATTAATTGCATTCTTGTTAAAAAAAGCAAACCAACATTTGAGCAGAATTGTATAAGGTGCAGCAGATGTGTCAGCATCTGCCCAATGGGACTCATGCCGCTTATGTTTGTAGAATTTGTTAAAAATGGAATGCATGATGCTTGCAAGGATTATTATATTGAGAATTGTATTGAGTGCGGTTCCTGCGCATATATCTGTCCTGCTAATATTCCAATAGTAGGATATATAAAAACAGGAAAGATTAGCTTAACTAAATAGCAGGGAACTAAGTTTAAATGGAAGAAAATAAAAAAGTTGTAATAGCAAAAAGAGAGGATATATTAATTTCCCATTCACCTCATATGTGGAGAGGTTTTTCTATAAGTAAAATAATGTATATTGTGGTTATAGCACTACTTTTCCCCACTGGAGCTGCAATATATTATTTTGGCTATGGAGCATTATGGACAATCATTGCAAGTACTGCAACAGCGGTCCTGACAGAATTTGTTATAAAAAAGTTGAGAAGACGGAAATTTATTATGGATGGCAGTGCTGTAATTACAGGACTTATTTTAGCTCTTACCCTTCCCCCAAGAATGCCTATCTGGATGGTTGTAATTGGCTCAGCATTTTCAATTGCAATAGCCAAAGAAGCATTTGGTGGTCTTGGATATAATATTTTTAACCCTGCTCTGGCAGGAAGGGCATTTTTATCAGTTTGCTTTGCCAGCCATATGACTACATGGACGCTTCCTGCAAAGTTTAGTTCTGATGCGGTAACATGTGCTACTCCACTAAGTGAGAGATTTGTATACGAAGGCAGTAAATTAATGCTATACAGGGATCTTTTTTTTGGAAATACTGGCGGTTCAATTGGAGAAACTTCAGCCCTGCTTATTTTAGTTGGAGCTGTAATACTGCTGACTTTTCGTATAATTGATTGGAAAGTTCCTGTTATCTATATTGGAACTGTTGCCCTGGGATCATTTCTGCTTGGAGAAGATATTGCTTTTCAGGTTCTGGCAGGAGGGCTTATAATAGGTGCATTTTTTATGGCTACTGATTATGCAACATCACCAGTTACAGGTTATGGAAGAATGATATTTGCTTTTGGTGCAGGAATTTTAACAATCCTTATAAGGAGGTTTGGGGCTATGCCTGAGGGTGTATGTTTTTCTATACTTATAATGAATGCATTTACGCCGCTTATAGATAAGTATTTAAAGCCCAAACCGTTTGGTTATCCGAAAAAGAAGGCTGATAAAGAGAAAGGGAATAAAAAATAAAATAAAATGGCAAGTAAAATTTTATCAAATAAAATTTATCCTATAGTTTTTTTGACTGTAATAGTTCTGGTTTCGGTCAGCCTGCTTATTTATATAAATAGTATAACTTCACCGATTGTTGAGGCTCAGCAGGAAGCTGAAATTAAAAACATGCTATCAGGCATGTTTGCTGACATGGATGATTTTAAATATGAGGATGAAATTTATATAATATATCAGGATAGTGAAATAATCGGGTATGCCTTTTTAGCAACAGGAAAAGGATACGGTGGAAAAATTAATATACTTGTTGGAGTTGATGAAAACTTTGCCATAGAAGATGTGGTTATTATATCTAACACTGAAACTCCAGGTCTTGGAAGTAAGATAACTGAGAGCTCATTTACTGACCAATTTAAGGGGATGGCGGCAGAAGATGTAGTCTTAAAGAAAGATGGGGGAGAAGTAGATGCAATAACTGGAGCAACAATTAGTTCAAAAGCAGTTGTTGAGGCAATTAGGAAGGCAATGGAGGAAAAGATTAATTTGCTTGAAGGTGATTAAATAATTTAAATATTTATATAAAAACGGATAGAATAAAATAGATTAAGCAAGGTAGATAAACTGGCAGATAATAAAGTAGATAGTTAGGTAAGTATGGAAGATAAAAATAACAATAAAAAAATTAGAAGCAAAAACTTAGGTGCACAGTTCTGGAAAGAATTTGCAAAAGGAATAATTATATCCAATCCAGTATTTATTCTTGCACTGGGTTTATGTCCTACGCTGGCAGTTACTTCTTCTCTTGATAATGCTTTGGGTATGAGTGCAGGTGTTATTTTTGTTCTGCTTTGTTCTAACATCATTATTTCTATTATAAGAAAAGCAACTCCTGCTGCGGCAAGGATCCCAGTATTTATTGTTGTTATTGCTACTTTTGTTACTATACTGAGTCTGGTGTTTCAGGCATATATTCCGCCTCTTTATGAATCACTCGGCATATACCTGGCGTTAATAGTGGTAAATTGTATTATTTTAGGAAGAGCAGAGGTGTTTGCATCTAAAAATTCGGTATTATTATCTATTGGTGATGCATTAGGGATAGGCATAGGATTTACTCTTGCACTGGTCATTATTTCATTGCTCAGAGAGATTTTAGGAACAGGCAGTTTGTCAGTATTTGGTTTCCAGTTATTTAAAATTCCTGTCCTTTCTGCAAGTCCGATGACTTTCTTTATATTGCCCCCGGGTGCATTTTTAGTAATTGGATTATTACTGGCATTATTTAAATGGTTGGGAGTGATAAAAAGTGAATAATCTTATAACCATATTTGTTGTTATGGCTATCGTTAATAATTTAGTTATTTCTAAATTTTTAGGGCTCTGCCCATTTTTTGGGGTTTCAAAAAAGCTATCGAATGCTGTTAGCATGGGTATTGCTGTTACATTAGTGATGCTTCTTGCCTCGCTTGCTACTTCTATTATAAATCAGTTTATTCTTATACCTTACAATGTAGAGTTTATGAATATAGTAATTTATATTCTGGTAATAGCATCACTTGTACAGATAGTAGAGCTGGCAATAAGAAGGACAAATATCAGTCTCTATAATGCACTTGGCATATACCTTCCTCTTATTACTACAAATTGTGCAGTTTTGGGAATAACACTTATTAATGCTAACGAGGGTTATTCAATTTTAGAAAGTGTGGTAAGTGCCTTAGGTGGAGGAATAGGATTTACACTGGTGCTGGTTATTATGTCTGGAATTAGAGAGAAGATAGACCTTGGAGAAACTCCACGCTCAATGAGAGGATTGCCAATAGCATTTATAATAGCAGCTCTTTTAGCTCTTGCTTTTACAGGTTTTAGTGGAATGATGTGAGTAGTGTTGTAAATATAGATAAGTATAGGAGATATAATAAAATATGATTTGGATTATTTTAATATTAACTGGTATTGGTCTTGTATGTGGAGTATTGATATTTGTAGCAAACAAGTTTCTTCCACCCGAGCCAAAGGCTCTGCAAAAAGCTGAAAAAGTTAATGAAAAACTTCCTGGCATGAACTGCGGTGCCTGCGGGCTCCCGGGCTGTTTTGCTTATGCTCAGGCATTAACTAAAGATAAGAATACATTTTTTAGCAATACATGTGCTACTGTTTTACAAAATAGGGAAATGCTGGAAGGTCTGGAAAAAATACTTGATATAAAAGTAGATACTTCAGCAATGAACAAAAGGGCAGTCGTATACTGCACTGGAAGGTGTGGATATATTGCAAAGTATGATGGTATTAATTCCTGCAATACAGCATCTAAACTATTGGCAGGACCGAAAAAATGTCCTTATGGCTGTCTTGGTTTAGGAGACTGTTTAAATATATGTCCCCAGCATGCTATTCGTATTGACAAGGATATGAATGTGGCAGTAATAGACCCAAGCAAATGTACAGGCTGCGGTTTATGTGTAAAGGAATGCCCCAGAAATATTATTAAATTAGTTCCTGCTGATGCTAAGGTTGTATTCAGGTGCAGTTATGATTCTTTAAGGGATATACCTGGGAGGGAAAAGTGTGAATATGGATGTCTGCACTGCAGAAAATGCTTTAAAGCATGTGAAAATGGAGCAATAGTGTGGAATAAAGAAAAGGCTATTCCTGAGTTTGATTATTCTAAGTGCAATGAATGCGGAGCCTGTATAGAAGCATGTCCGCATAATAAACTGATATTGTTTAAGGACATTATTCCAAAAAAAGAAAAAGTAAAAGTTAAATAAGCAGTTATCCTATCTTCTTCCAATGCAGTTTTTCCTTGGGCAGATATCACAGGCAACTCGGGTTTTATCAATTTTATCTTCAGGCCCAAACCCATATACACCTGAAATTGATTTAAATGGTATCATCAAATAACTTTTATTTAATTTTACTCCAATTCTGCTTCCATCAACCATCTTAAAAATTTCTTTTTGCTCCTCAATTGTCCATTTAAATTGTCCAGGAGAGTAAGTACAAGTTGAACTCCAGTTATCTTTTCTAATACCCTCTTTTTTTATAAGTTCGCCAGCTTTTTTCCCAAGGATGCCTAGCATGCTTGTGGTAATAGAATCCATTATAATGGTTGCCAGAGTATCTCCTTCACTGCTTGCTTTTTTTATCATATCATCTATTTCACTACCGAGAGTAAAAATAAAAATGATGGCAATCTCCGAGCCTTTTAAGATTTTCGAGATGTTTGTGCCATTAAAAATATGGCCTGTGTTAAAATATACTGAATTACCCTTTGTTTTATTAATCTTAAAGGTTTCGTAAATTACTTTTGGAGAAATATTTTTTACGCAGGTTTCTTTTTTCTCTGCCAGTAATTTTTCTAAATGTGGATTTGTTCTCCCACCCATGACACCCTTAAGGAAGTCTTTTCCTATATCTCCAGAGGTGTCAAGTTTTATATCTTTTAAAATAACCATTATTGTTTTTTCTGTCTTTCTTTTCCCTATTTATAATTATATCAAGTTTACATGCTTTAGAACTGATTATAATATAAAAAAGTATTAGAACAAAGATTTATCTAAAGTATTTAATGAAATTGCTAAATTTAACCTGGCTTGGCAGAAATTCATCTGCCATCGATTGACAATAGTCATAATTGTGATTACAATATTAATAAAATGTAATCATGATGTAATTTTATCATAAAAAGGTAAAAGGCGATATAATGATTAGAACACAGATACAACTGACAGAAATGCAATATAAGCTGTTAAAAAATTTATCTATAGAAAAAAACAAGTCTATAGCAGAGATAATCAGGGAATGTATAACTTACTACTCTGCTGGCAAATGTCTAACTAGCAAAGAAGAAAGATATAGTAAAGCAATAAGTGCTATGGGAAAATTTAAATCAGGTAAAAAAGATATCTCCATAGGCCATGATAAATATTTAACAGAAGATTTTAAAAAATGAATACATTTATAGATACTAGTGCATTTTTTGCAATGATGGACCTGGATGACCAGTTTCATAAGAAGTCTAAGGATGTTTTTGTAGGATTAATAAATAAAAAAGAAATACTTCACTGTTCTAATTATATAATAGTCGAAACAATGGCATTGATACAAAATAGGCTAGGACTTGATGCAGCCAGGGTATTTCAGGACAGTATAGTACCGATAATAAATATACACTGGGTAGATGAAAGAATACATGATATTGGAATTAAAAATTTATTGATTGGCAGCCGAAAAAGTATTAGTTTGGTTGATTATACAAGTTTTGAAATAATTAGAACGCTTGGAATAGAAAAAGTTTTTACGTTTGATAGACATTTTAAGGAACAAGGGTTTCGGGTGCCCTTTACTTAACCTGTTGGGGACATAATAATTTACTAATAAAATGAAAGTACTTCATAGTTCAGATTTACATTTAAACTCAAAATATCCTGAGAGGTTTGAAGCTCTTGAAAAAATAATACTTGCAGCTGAAAAGGAAAATGTTGACCTTGTACTTATAGCTGGGGATTTTTTTGATAGCAGCAGGGAAGCAAATAAATTAAGACCTGCTCTTAGAGACAAGCTCTCATCGCTCCCATTTAAAATTTTAGTAATTCCTGGGAATCATGACTATAGTGTGTATACTTCTGATCTTAATTTTGGAAATGATATAAAAATATTACAGAAGAAACCTTATGAAATAGTGGAAATAGAGGGTTTAAAAGTAATTGCAGTTCCCTATGCTAATCAGGATTTTAATGATTTAGTTTTTGATCTTAAAAAGGAAATAGATACAGACAAGGTAAATATTTTATTAATACATTGTTCGCTTGATGTACCCTTCTTGAACGAAAGCGGATTTGGTGATGAGAAAAGGCAGCTGTATCTTCCAGTAAATTCAAAGGTGCTTGCAGAAATAGGCTTTGATTATGTACTGGCAGGACATTTTCATTCACAATATACCGAGAGTATAATTTCTGATAAAACTGTGTTTATATACAGTGGCAGTCCGGTTTCAATTACAAGAAAAGAAACTGGAAAGAGGAGAGCGTGTATTATTGACACCAGTCTAAAAGGGAGGGAAAGGGTATATTCAATCCCACTGGATACTTTCTATTTTGATGAAGTAGGATTAATTTTAAAATCTGGTAAAGAGTTTGAAACACTTGACGAGTTGGAACAAAGATTAGGAACTTATAATATGAGAAATGTGAATCTGACTGTAAATTTAGAAGGGTTTATCTCTATCTCCGAAAAGGAAATAAATGAAAAAATTAAAAAAATTATTGGTAAATATAAAGAATATAAAGACAGCATCAGGTTGGTTGAAAATTATAGGGATGTAAGAGATGTATTAAATGATCCATTATACGCGGTGTTTAAAAGCAAGCTTGACAGGAAAGATTTTTCGCAGGAGTTTAAAGATAAAATTAATGAAGTGGTAACTTTTCAATTTTCACAATCAAAGTTTTTAAAAAATAGGTTAAGGAAATAATTTTTTTTATAGAGTAGTTTAAAATTTAAATTTCAGTAAAGAAATAAGATGAGAATTAAAAAAATATCTATAAGTAGATACGGACCTCTAAGCAATCTGGAGCTGGATCCTGGAGATGGTATTCAAATAATCTACGGCAGAAATGAAGCAGGGAAAACACTAACAATTGATGCTGTTATAAAGATAATGCTGCAGGGTAAAGTGAAAGACTTTGAATATATAGATAGAGTAGATGAAGACCCGGAAGGGTATATCATACTTGAGGATGATAAAAAAAATGAAATAAAACTATCTATAAAAAAGGGTTTAAGCGAGTATCTTAATTTGGGAAGTATAGATTTAAGAAATATATTTGTTATACGAAATAGCGATCTGACTATAAAAGAAAAAGGTGATTATTTTAAGAATATTACAGATAAGCTAACAGGGCTTCAATCAGAGAGATTAGATAAAATTTTAGTATTACTGAAAGAATATGGGAAATTAACTGCTGCAAGAAGCGATGCCTCACTGTCTAACAGCAAGGAGCATAAGAAAATTACAAGTATTAGGGATGCTGCGCTTTCCTTTAAAAATGATGCAGCCAGCTATATCGAAGAGGCAAGGAGTAAAAAGTCAGATTTTATTGAACTGGATTTACTGAAACTAAAGCAAAATATTTCTGATACCAAAAAAGAAATTGAACTGCAGGAGGGAGCCTCCAGGAAGGAAAGGTATAATAAATTAAGTGGCGCAATAGAAAATTTAAAGGATTCATACAGAGATTATAAGGAAGTAAGAAAATATACACGCAAGCAATACAATGATATTCACAGTACTAGATTAGAGATTGATTCATTAAAGAAAGAGATTGACAGTTTAGGAAAGAAATTAGAAGTGATATCAGAAAAAAAAGACAGCCTAAATAAAGAAGCCAGAAAAATTAAGTGCGAAATAGCCCCACTTAAAGAGAAACTAGGAGAGATAAAAAAAATAAAGATGGATTTAGATATTTATAACTCGAGGAAAAGTGAAGAGTTAAAAAGCAGCAATAAAAGAATATATTTTATTTTAATGTTTGTAACACTTGTTTTTATACCAGTAAGTTTTGCAATTGTTTATCCAATCATTAAAAGTATTTACCCATCATTTATAATGCCTGGAATATTTTTAGCTTTTTTCATTTTTTTTGTATCAAAATTTTTAGGTATTAATAGAAGAGAAAAGAAATTTGAAAAAGGCTGGAGTAACATTATAGGCGATTTTAGAAGCCTTGGTTTTTCAGTTAATGACTTGGATGAAGTAACAGTTGAGATTGGAAAATTTAATGATAATTACGGTGTAATTTGTGAGCAGAAGAATAATTTGGATAATGATCTTAAGGTGCTGGAAATGAGTGAGAAGGAAACAAAGGAACTGCTGAGTAAACTTGATGATAGGGAGACTGATTTAGAAGGAGAAATTGATGGTGTATTTAGTGATTTTGGTGTAAAAAGTATTAGTGAATTTAGTGAAAAGTTAGAACTTCAAAACAAGCTTGAATCAGAAATTATTATTGATATAAGAAGTATAGTAAATGATTTAAATTTAGGAGAAAGTCTTGAAGGCAGTAGTGATTTTGAAAAGATAGCAGAAGGGCTTGATGATTATATAGGTAGGTGGGATAGAAATATAAAGGATTTAGAACCTGAAAATATTGATGAGCCTGGAAATGGTTTGATGTTTAATAGTGATAGGCTGGGCGAACTTAAAGAAAAACTTAAAGATTATGAGACAAAGAAGGAAAACTTAAATTTTGAATTAGAAGGCCACAAGAGCAGCTTGAATAATTTTGAAAGAAGGTTTTCAGATCTTGGACTTAACAACTTTATAGATGATTATAGCAGTATTAAAATAGGCAGCCTTGATAAATTAAGTGAGGCAATGGATACTGTAGATTACTTTTTAGAAAAAGTTGGGCAGGAATACAGTATAGCAATTGATTCCATAAAGATCTTTGAAGAAATCAGGAGGGAAGAAGCAGCCAAGATATCAGATTTATTTAATAAGCTGAATGCATCCGATTACTTTAAGGATATAACAGATGGAAGATACAGCAAGGTGGAGTTTGATTCTGCAAGCCAGGCAGTAAAGGTTATTGATAAAAGTGGCAAGGTTCTTGATGCTTCCAAGCTGAGTAAGGGTGCATATGATCAGCTGTTTTTAGCAATCAGGATTGCACTTTCAGAAAAAATATTGGGTTCTGAGAAAGGATTTTTTATAATGGATGATGCCTTTCTAACTTCAGATAAAAATCGTTTAGAAAATCAATTTAAGATTTTAAAAAGTCTTTGCAGCGGCGGCTGGTCCATATTATATTTTACTGTTAAAGAGGAAGTAAGGAAACTGGCATCAAAATATTCAAAAAACAAGGTTATTGTTATGGAAGAAATATAGTGTAAAATGTATTATCCTTTAAAAAATGTTTAAAAATAAAAATTGACGGCATTGGTGATATTATGGCAGTGAAAAATTTTCATTTTACTCCTGAATTTTATGATCTGCAGGTCAACTGGCCAGAAAGGCTTAAAAAGGAGAAAGACTTCTTTACTGGTATTATTAAAAAAAGAAACATTAAAAGTATTCTTGATGTTGGTTGTGGGACAGCTCATCACGCGCAGCTTTTTTCAAATTATGTTGAAAATATTACTGCAATAGATCCATCCAGTGAAATGATAGAATATGCCAGGGAAAATATTATAAAGTCTTCAAATGTTACTTTAAAAATTGGAGGTTTCGAGAATCTAAATAGTTTGGCATCAGGGCAGTATGATTTGATTGTCTGTCTTGGTAATACTCTTCCAATTTTAGGAAGCAGGAAAAAGGTAAAGCTTGCACTTAAGAGTACAAAAAAGAAGCTTTTAAAAAATGGTATGGCGATATTTCAGTTTTTAAATTTTACTCCTTCAATTATTAAAAAAGAGAAGTTTTACAAACCAAAAGTAATTAATAAAGATGATAAGATATATATTGTTACAAAGCATTTTGAATATGGTAAACTCAAAACAAGGGCAGACTTTTTAACGACTGTAATAAGTGATAGTGGCAATTTAGAAGATTTTTATGTAAATACCTATTTTGTATGTACATTAAGAGATAAAATATTTCTAAAAATGGCAAGTAACTGTGGATTTAAGAAAATAGAGCTTATGGGAACAGGGAGCAGGGAAGTGTTTGATAGAAAGAAGCATGTGAGTTTATATGCACTTCTTTATAGGTAAATATTTGATTTTAATGTTAGTAAATGATTAAAAAAAAATAAGTAAAGAAAATAAAGGGTGAAACGTATGGATATTTTAAAAAGATTTGGGGTTTCCATTGAGGGAAGTCTTTTAAAGAAATTTGATGACTTTATAGAAAAACATAGTTATAAGAATAGATCCGAAGCTATTAGGGATCTTATAAGGAAGGAACTTGTGGATGAAGAGTGGGTAAAAAGTGATGAAAAAGTTGCAGGTGCAATAGTTATGGTATACGATCATCACCGAAGAGAGCTGATGGATAACTTGGTTAACATCCAGCATGATTATCAGAGAAATATAATTTCAAGCCAGCACATACACTTAGACCACGATTTGTGTTTGGAAGTGATTATTGTCAGGGGTAAAATTGGTGAAGTCTATCAGTTAGAATCAAAGCTTAAAGCAACTAAGGGAGTAAAACATGCTTCCCTGGCAAAATCTACACTGGGTAAAAAGATATGAAAAGATTAATAAAATACTTAATAATTTTTATAGGATTACTACTTGTAATCAGTCTGTCATTTGCAGATGATGAGAAAGTAAAATTCTAGGCATTTTCCTGCCCGTATCTGCAGTAAGGAAGAAACCTGCATACAGTGCATTTAGGTTTTTTTGCAAAACATATAGTTCTTCCCAGTGCTATTATTTGGTGAGAATAGCGGCTCCAGCTTTCCCTGGGAATTATTTTCATAAGGTCAAACTCAATTTTTACAGCATCAGAATTTATCGTAAGTCCTAATCTATATGAAATCCTTTTTACATGAGTATCTACTATCATGGCTGGTCTGCCAAATATATTTGCCAGTACTACGTTAGCAGTTTTTCTTCCAACTCCATGAAGTGAAGTCAAATCGTCGATGTTATCTGGAACTTTACCGCTAAATTTATAAATTATGTCTTCTGAACAGTTAATTATGCTATTTGACTTATTTCTAAAAAAACCGGTTGATCTTATATCTTCCTGCAGGATATTTATATCTGCACTGGCGAAATCTTCTGGTGTTCTGTATTTTTTGAATAATGCTGGAGTGACTTTATTTACAAGTTTATCAGTACTTTGTGCTGAAAGAATAGTGGATATAAGGAGTTGGAAGGCATTTTTATGGCTAAGTGAAGTAGCAGTGGTTTCTGGGTATTGCTGGTTTAATATATCCAGTATTTTATCTATATTTTTTACTGCAGGTTTATATGTAGATTGGAAAATTTTATTTTGTTTTTTACTTTTCTTTTTACCTTTCATGCTTCCAGGATTTTTTATTTTTTAAATAACTGCTAATTTCTTCGGCAGAAAGAGTATTTACTATGTCTTCTTTTTCGAGCCAGCCCTTTCTGGCAGTATTAACACCAAAATTATAATCATATAAATTTTCTATGCTGTGAGCATCAGGATTTATGAAGATTTTTACTCCTTTTACTTTTGCATACTTACACATTCTCCAATCAAGATCCAGTCTAAAGGGACTAGCATTTATTTCTATATCAACATTGTTCTCTGATGCTGCATTTATTATTTTAATTATATCTACTCTGTAGGGGTCTCTTGCTAAAAGTAGTCTTCCGGTGGGATGAGCTATCATAGTAGTGAATTTATTTTCTATAGCTTTTATAATTCTACCTGTCATCTGTTCTTCACTTAAATTAAAACTTGAATGTATAGCAGCAATAACAAAATCAAATTTGGACAGGGTTTCGCTACTGTAATCCAGGCTTCCGTCAAGCAAGATATCTGATTCAATTCCTTTAAATATTTTAAAGTTTTTATACTTCTTGTTTAATTTATCTATTTCTTTAAATTGAAGGTTAATTTCTTCATCTTTTAAACCTCCAGCATATGAAGCAGTTCTGCTATGATCGCTTATTCCAGCATACTTAAGACCTATTTTTTGCAGCTCCCTGCAAACCTGCTCTATATTCATATTCCCATCACTATATGTTGTATGAATATGAAATATCCCTTTTATATTTTTTTCCTCTACAAGCCTGGGCAGAGCATTGCTTTTTGCTGCTTCTATTTCTCCATAATTTTCTCTGAGTTCAGGTGGTATCCAGGCCATTGAGAAAAAGTTAAAGATATCTTCCTCACTGGAGCATTTAATAAGATTGTCATTTTTAAAGAGTCCATATTCATTCATTTTTATATCATCCTTTTTAGCTTCAGTTCGCATAGCTGTATTATGTTCTTTACTTCCTGTAAAGTGATGTAGTGCGTAAGGGTATTGACTGTCGCTTACAATCCTTATGTCAACATTTATTCCTGATCCAAGCTTTATACTGGATTTCGTATTGCCTTTTGCAATCACTTCTTCTGCCTCAGGTAGATTTGTAAAGTAATCCATAACTTCACTTGAATTACTGGAACTTGCAACAATATCAATATCTTTTACTATCTCCTTTTTTCTACGGATGCTGCCGGCAAGGCTTGATCTTGTAACATGTTTAAAGTTCTGAATTTTGTTAAATATAGCTTCAGCTTCTGTGATAACTTCTGCAAAAAGAAATTTGCCTTTATATTTTTTTACTGCCTCGATACCTTTCAATATATTATTCTGAGATTTTAAACCAAAGTTTGGAAGATCCATGAGTCTATTTTCCACACAAGCATATTCCAGCTGGCCAATATTAGAAATTCCTAAACTGGCATAAAGGTATTTTATTTTTTTTGGTCCCATAGTGGGAATTTTTAGCATTTCTATAAGTCCTGGTGGGGTGGATTCTTTTAAATCTTCATAAAATTTAAACCTCCCAGTATCAATAAGTGCTTTTATATGTTCTGCTATGTGTGAGCCTATACCTTTTATATTTGTAAGCTCCTCTATTTTTATATCTTTGTCTAAATCAATACTGGATGTTTCTAAAGTTCGTGCAGCATTATAGTAAGCTCTTACTTTAAATGGATTTTCATCTGCAAGTTCAAGCATTACCCCAATTTCATTAAAAATTCTTATTATTTCTTTTTTATCCATGCTGCCCAAATTATCTATATTTTGTTAACTATAAAAATACATCAGTCTTTTGATTGCTTTTATTTTTTCAGTTCTTCCAATTTTACAGTCTCTGACTGCCTTATGTAAAATCTCAATGGATTTATCATAATTTTCTCTATCTACTGGATAAGGATAACCATCTTTTCCGCCATGTGCAAAACTAAATCTTACAGGATCCTTTAAACTGTATTTTACTCCATAAACAATTTCAGAAATCAGGGCCAGAGATCTTATTGTTTTTGGCCCTACTCCTTTCATGGCAAGAAGCTTTTCAAAATTATCTGGTTTTCTCTCATATGTTGAGATAAAAATTTTCTCCAGTCTCCTGGTGCTCATATCGTTTAGTTTTATATAATGTCTTTTTGGAAGAGTATAATTATTTTCCTGGCAGTCATGTATTTTTTTTAAATCTTTTAGGATATTTTTTGGGTTTTCGCAGGAAAGCTCAGTAATTGTTTCTCTTGCCTTATTACTCTCAAGCGCTACAAGGTTAATCACTTTATCTTTTTTATCACAGCATATGGCACTATGCGGCTCGCAGATAAAACTATCTACATCTTTTGAAAGCCAGTGGTATCTTCTTGCCATCTTATTGTCTTCATTCATTCCCTGCTGCACAACAGACCATTGGCTTCCATCTTTAGTAAAAAAGAAGCAATGATGGTAAAGCTGGTACCCGTCCTGAAGAGCGTTACTATCAACTTTAGCCACAATCTTGCTATTATATACAAGATTACTCAAATCTTTCCCCATCAAATTTGCTGCATTTTCAATCTCTTGGGGTGTTTTTCTCGAAGTTCCCCCTTTCCCCCCAGCTATGAAAAAGCCCAAATCTTTCTCCAGTCCTTTTACTGCTTCCTTTATGGCCCCACAAACTGTAGTAGTAACACCACTTGAATGCCAGTCAAACCCTAAAACACATCCTAATGCCTGAAACCATAGCGGGTCCGAAATCCTATACAGCAATTCTGCAGGTCCATATTCAGAAACTATCATAATAATAATTTCTCGGGAAAGTTTTTTCATCCGGTTAAATAGCCAGTATGGCGCTTTTCCCCCATGAAGGGGAAGGTTCATAGTTCCTGTTTTCATTACTTAATTTATTTATTTTTATATTATTTTGAGTTTATTTAATATTTACAATTGTTACTCTTCTGAGAGTAAAATTTAATATAAATATTTTTCTGTAAAAGTTTACATAAATTATAACCTTGTATTAATTCTATCATTTTTTATGGGAATTGGTGTAGTTTTATGCTAAATTCATCAATCTGATTAAATACCTATTAAATTTGTTTGCTTGTATATTACAAGAAGTTGTAATGTAATATAATATAGTTAAAATACTAAAATTCTAAAGTCAGGCTTTAATTAAATGAGAAAACCGCAAATTTTTAATTGGTCCTTAAAAAACATATTCTGGCCTCCAGGCTTAATCTTTAAGCAGTTTGGCAGCGTCCTTTTTTATAAAAATTTAACAAGATGGAATAAATTCAATACTTGGCTATTTAAGCATAGTTTTAAATCACTTCCTATGGCTGCTGGCTCAATTGGCATGGGGTGCATAGGTTTTCCAGCCCACCCAATCTGGGAAGTAACCTCTGCCTGTAATTTGGAATGCATACATTGTCATACAGGTGGAGGCAAACCTGCAAAAGACGAATTAACTACAGATGAGGCTAAAAAGCTTATAGATGAACTTATAA
>JACKQG010002151.1_pt1 | contig 26165 bp, 20 predicted proteins | sample 8237621 | NCBI WGS metagenome assembly JACKQG01 (sample SAMN15677084, study PRJNA649215) | marine metagenome | biome: marine; feature: Black Sea; material: saline water; isolation source: suspended particulate matter (SPM) from the Black Sea western gyre | collected 2013-06-09/2013-06-10 | depth... | reverse complement strand
GTATTTTGTTGTGGTTAAAGTATCAAATATTATTATGTCTAAAGAATCTATATTTATACTTCTAATATTACAATAATTAATGAGCGTGTCCGGAGTTTGAATGCCGGAAAGGACTCTCACCTCAACCCAGACTTCTTCTTCATCACCGCCTGCAGGTAGCAAACCGACATCCCATGTGATAAGATGCTCCTGCGGATCATACTCGCCGCCTGTGCTCACATTATGCATAGAAACATGTTGATCGGAAGGAAGCCAATCTGTAATAAGGACATCGTCTAATTGATAGTTCAACAAATTTTTAAATGAAATAGTATAGCGCATCACACTGTTTGGGGATATCCAGGTGAAAACGCCATCATCTTTTTGAACATCAAAGGGATTATATCCAATATCCTGATCCGGTACACACATTCCGGAAGGTTTGTCTATCTCCTCATCTTCAAGTTCATAGAGCACCTCAAGAATATCATCGAGCACAAGAATTTTATTAATACCTGATGTTGTAATCAAAGAAGCAAAAACATTTCCTGAGAGTCTATCAGCAGCCAATTTTACTACATAACTGTCTCCTGTGAGCGCATAGGAACGAACGGACAAGGAATTGAGATCATATTGAAGGATCTTTGATCCGTAGTTGTTACTCGCAATATAAAAATATTTCCCATTATCGATCGCTATCGAGGTTGGTTTTTGGTCAACTTCAATACTTCCTGAATGGGATAGGTCATAAGTAGAAAAATAATGAACATGCGTTTGAGAGCTATCGGCAACGTAAAGCAGCATATTTTGATCATCAAAAGCAAGATCCTGACCACTTACGATATTTTCGAGCTCAATATAATAAGGTGGTTCAATAAGCGGAGTGAAAGACGTATCCTGAAAAATCCATGAATATTCGAAAAGCTTATTTGTATTTCTTTCAAGTGTATAAAGAATTTCTGTTTTATAATTATATTTAATACTTGCAGGATTCGAGATTCCGGAAAGTTCTGCATATCCCCAGCTTGTTAATAAGGAAGCATAAACCAATTCGATAATATTACTGTTCCGGAAAGAGACGAACAAGAGCTCATTTTCCGGCTCAACGCAAATATCATACGCACCAATTCCATGGCTTGGAATGTTCAGCATTTCCTGTTTTTGGATTCCTTCGTGCTGAAGATCATAGGATAGAATGGTCGTACTTGGTGCTCCGTACATATTACCAATTGCAAACATAGATTTGGCAGAAATATTACAAGTTAAAACCAAAAAAGTAATAGTAAAAATCAGAAATATTTTTTTCATGTTTTTCTCCTTACAAAAATTTAATTCATTTTATCGTATTTATTTTTGAACTGCTTAATGCTTGTATATATCGCTTCGGCAGCTCTTTCCTGAAAATCCTTAGAAAGCAGTTTTTTCTCTTCATATTTGTTTGAAAGATATGCAATCTCTACTAAAACTGCCGGCATAAATGCACCTCGTAGCACATAGAAATTTGCCTGACGCACGCCATTATTTTTTGTGGAGAGTGTGTTGACAAGCTGCTTCTGGCACATATCTGAAAGTTCGCTGCTCTCATTCAGATATTCTGTTTGGCGCATATCGTAAAGGATAAAATCAAGATCGGTGTATCGAGCAATACTCTCCTGATCTTCAAACTTGATAACTTCATTTTCCATTGCCTCAACAGCTCGTGCCTCATGGGTTTGTGCAGTGGAAAGAAAATATACTTCAGAGCCGTTTGCCTTAGTATTCCATGCTGCATTACAGTGAATGCTTACAAAAATATCTGCCTGGTTTTCATTAGCAAAATCAGTTCTTTCACCCAGCGATACAAACCTGTCATCATGCCGTGTAAGAAGTACGTTTACATCGAGATTTTTTTCGAGATGAGCTTTCACTTTCTTTGCAATATTTAACACAATATCTTTTTCTTTCAGTCCGAGAATTCGTCCTACTGCACCGGGGTCTTTCCCGCCATGCCCCGGATCGAGTACAATTGTCTTTATAAGATATTGCTGCATTGAGGGAAAATTGATAATGATCGATCCGTCATCTAATACAACTTCTTCAGGAAAAAATTTAACAGCACAGAGATTCAGAAAATATTCCGGCACATAAAAGAATCCATTTATAACCTGAATATCATTGTGAAGATTGTAGCTATGCTTTCCAAAATGTACCCAGTTATTGAAAAAGGAAAACTCGCATTTTTTTTCAAAAATTATAATATCAATGGTTTGTGATTTCTGATCTGCCTTAATATAACCATCAAAGATGCGCTCGAGATCATAGAGATTTATAAAATTTCTGCCTTCGATCTCCATAATCGGCAAATGGTCCTTTCGTGTGGAATTCAGGTAAGACACTGTATATTCTTTTGCCCAAAGTTTAGAGCCAATAAGCAACAACAAAACTATTATCAAATATCTTTTAATTTTCATGTTAGATTAATATGATATCTTTTTATTTGAACAATTTTTGTCAATTTATTATTGACACTTCATCAAAGGTTGCAAGAAATGCTCGTATGAAAAAATCAATATATGTCATCGATGGCTCAGCCATAATATATCGCTCTTATTTTGCTTTCAAGAACCGCCCACTCATCAATTCCAAGGGCGAGAATACAAGTGCTATCTTCGGTTTTTTACGTACAATTATCTCATTGCTTGATCGGTTTAAACCGGAATATTTTGTGATAACCTTTGATGAACGAGAGCCAACATTTCGCCACGAAATCTACAAAGAATACAAAGCAACACGGGATAAAATGCCCGAAGATCTGGTCGAACAGTTAGAGCCGATTTTGGAGATGGTTAAGCTTTCACACATTGCAAAACTATCCAAATCCGGGTACGAAGCAGATGACATAATTGCCACACTGACAGAGCGTTATGAAAATGAGCACGATATTGTGATCGTCTCAACAGACAAAGATTTATACCAGCTTGTTGATAATCATGTAAAATTATATGATCACTCAAAAGACAGATTTATTGGTATCAAAGAGGTTGAGGAGAAATTTGATGTGCCGCCCGGTAAAATTGTCGACCTTTTAGCTCTTGCCGGAGACTCATCAGATAATGTGCCAGGCATTCCAAAGATTGGACCGAAAACAGCAGCAAAACTGATTGCAGAATTTGGTGACCTAGAAGAAATTATCGATCATGTTCATGAGATAACTTCTGAGAAAATAAAAGACAACATTACTGAATATGCTGATCAAGGGCGACTTTCCAAAAAACTTGTAATTCTCGATAAAAATGTTCCCATCGATCTCAATATTGATTCCATGAAAGTGCCTGATATCTTTACTGAAGCGCTAAAAAAATTCTGTGCTCGTTACGAGATGTACGCTTTCATGAAATATTTTGATGGTGAGATCGAGCAGCCCAAAAAGAAGGAATTTTCTTATGAGATCGTGGATAATGAGAGATCATTCTCTGACCTTTTATCTCTGCTGAAAGATACCACATTTATCGCAGTTGACCTCGAAACCGATTCCCGCAATCCAATTGATGGACATATTGTTGGCATTTCCTTTTGTGTGAATGATAAAAAATCATATTACATCCCTGTCGGACATATCTTTGGAAAACAACTCGATAAAAGCAAAGTGCTGGCTGACCTTAAACCAATTTTAGCGGATCCTTCTAAGAAATTCATCGGGCATAATATCAAATTCGATTATATGGTTTTTCAAAATGAAGGCATTGAAATTCATAATCTTTATTTTGACACTATGATCGCTTCGTATGTGCTTGCTCCTGAAGAACACCGCCACAATCTGAACGAAGTGAGCATGAAGTATCTTCAACATAAAATGATACCAATTGTAGAAATAATCGGAAAAGGTAGAAATCAAATACAATTTGGAGAAGCTGAGATCGAAAAAGCTGCAGAATACGCTGCAGAAGATGCTTACATCACCTTTCTTCTTTGGGAAAAACTAAAGCCCCAGATAGATAAAGTCGAACTATCAAAACTCTTTTATGATATTGAGATGCCTTTGGTGAAAGCCCTTGCGCAAATGGAGCGGAACGGCATTTACATCGACCTTGACCTTTTCAAAAAAATATCAAAAGAACTCGATCGTAAAATCGAGGAACTGAAAAATACTATCCATTACAAAACAGGGGAAAGCTTTAATATTGATTCACCATCTCAGCTTTCCGAAATACTTTTCGAGAAAATGGGAATGCCAATCATTAAACGAACCAAAACCGGCTATTCGACTGATATTGAGGTGCTTACAAAATTGAGCAGAACATTTGAGATTGCTCAGGATATCATAGATTACAGGCAATTAAAAAAGCTACAATCTACATACATCAATGCCTTTCCGAAACTCATTAATAGCAGAACACATCGCATACATTCTTCATTCAATCAGACAGTTACTGCCACAGGACGGCTTTCAAGCTCCAATCCAAATCTGCAGAACATACCAATTCGCACAGAGATTGGCAGAGAAATGAGAAAAGGATTTATTCCGCAAAAAAGCGACCATCTTATCCTTTCTGCCGACTACTCCCAGATTGAACTCCGCATTGTTGCTTTGCTCTCAAAGGACGAAAAAATGATCGAGAATTTCAATAATGGCGGAGATATACATTCACAAACAGCAGCAACTATCTTTGGGATCGATGAAAAAGAGGTCACTCCCGATCAGAGAAGACAGGCAAAGGTCATAAATTTCGGCATTATTTACGGTATGGGTGCATTCTCATTATCGGAAGATCTGCGAATTTCTCGAGCAGAAGCACAGGAATTTATTGATAACTATTTTTCCTTTTATAAGGGAGTGTATAACTATCTTGAATCAACAAAAAAATTCGCTCATGATAAAGGATATGTTAAGACGATTTTTAATAGACGAAGATACCTTCCGGGCATCAACAGCAGGAATAGAAACATACAGTCAAACGAAGAACGTATGGCAATAAATATGCCAATTCAGGGCACTGCGGCAGATATGATAAAAATCGCAATGAATGCACTTTATGATACGATATTTAACAAAAAGGATGAGATAATAATGACCATCCAGGTTCATGACGAACTGGTCTTTGAGATCAGGAAGGATAAAGTAGATTTTTATCAAAAATTAATTAAGCAAGAGATGGAAAATGTGCTCCCAAAAGAGTATGCCGGCATCGTTCCTATAAAAGTTGATATCGGCTACGGCAAAAGCTGGTATGATGCACATTGATGGATATTAAATGAATATAAAATTAAAATATGGAAAAGGTTATAAGGAGTGTGAGATTCCAGACAAAAATGTGTTGGGAATTCTTGAAATGGAACATGTCAATACACATGCAAATCCCTTAAAGCTCATTCGTGACAAATTGGAATCCCCTATTGGAAGTCCTCCATTACAGGATTTGCTTAAAAAGAAAAATCCTGACAATATCGTTGTTATTGTAAGTGACATCACCCGTCCCGGTTCTTTTGCACTCATGCTGGAAACACTTCTCAGAGAATTGCTTTCTTATGAAATTCCCACTGAAAGAATCCAATGTATAATTGCAAACGGCACACATAGAAAAATGACAGAATCTGAAATGCGATATCATTACGGAGATTGGGCTGTTGATAACTTTTCAATTGAAAATCATGATTGCAGAGCCGATGATCTCGTAAACCTCGGAAAATTGACTTCCGGCAATGAGCTTCTTATAAATAAAAAAGTTGCTGAAGCTGACTTTCTCATCACTCTTGGTGTGATAAATCCCCATTATTTCGCCGGTTTCAGTGGAGGAAGAAAATCAGTTCTTCCCGGTGTTTGCGGATATGAGACTATTCGTTGTAATCACTCAAATATTGTTCATGATTATGCAACGCTCGGTAATATTGATAATAGTAATAAAATTCATCTTGAAATGACTGAAGCCTCTTCAATAGTTGGTGTGGACTTTACTTTGCAAGTTGTTCTCAATCATGAAAAAGAACTCGTTCAATGCTTTGCAGGTGACCTAAATGATGCATTTCTTGAAGGAGTTAAATTCTTCACAGAGAACAATTCAGTGAAATACTCGCAAAAAGCAGATGCGCTTATTGTATCTGTTGGAGGATATCCAAAAGATATAAATTTTTACCAATCCCAGAAAGCTTTGAATAGTACATTTGAACTGGTAAAAGAAGGCGGCACAATCATTCTTTTAGCCGAATGCCAAGAGAATATTGGGCAGAATGAAATGGAAAAACAGCTACGTAATGCACATTCCATCGATGAACTCCTTCTTGTCGATAAAAAAAATATTCAGATCGGTGGGCATCGTGCGTTCGCTACAGCCAGATTGCTGAAGGAAGCTGATATTCTTGTTATAAGTTCTATGGATCCCAAACTTGTCAGATCAGTGCACTTTACCCCTGTGGGATCAATCGAAGATGGACTCGAATTCATTAAAGAAAAAGAGGGCGAAGAATACTCTTGCTATATTGTTCCAAATGGGGCGATGTTCTTTCCATTCAATAAGAAAAGTTAAGGAATTTTATGCACAAAGTTATTGCTAAAAAATGCTCATCCTATGACATTCCAAAGATCAAAAATGCTATAGATTCGATTTTCACTAAGACCGATTTTTATCCAACACTGAAATCCCTCTCATCAGTACTTCTGAAGCCCAATCTTCTCGGTGCCTATCCTCCCGATAGAGCCATCACAACCCATCCGAATCTCGTGGCAGCAGTGATAGAAATACTCAAAGATCACAAAATTGCGATCTCCCTCATGGATAATCCTGGTGGAACTGTTAGCACCATGAAAGCATATCAACTAACAGGCATGGAAAATCTTGCAAAGCTCTATGGAATTACGCTTATAAATCCAGTCAAAAATGGAATTTACACATATAATAAGAATGCAAAATACATTGTGAGCAAAGCATTTATTGATGCTGAAGCCATCATCAACCTGGCAAAACTGAAAACCCACATGTACACTTTGTACACAGGTGCAATTAAGAATTTCTACGGGATTATTCCGGGACTTGCAAAATCAAATCTGCACCGGCTTGCACCGAATCCAAAAAAATTCGCAGAATTCGTTGTCGATATTTATGAGATCATACAGGATAAGGTCGCATTCAACCTGATCGACGGCATCATCGGCATGGACGGAAATGGACCCTCGACAGGCGATGTAAAGAAATTCAATCTTGTGTTGGGCAGCAAAAATGCAATTGCACTCGATTACTATGCAAGCAAGTTTATGGGCTTTGAACCGGAAAAAATACCTATTACGCGCATTACTGCTGAACGTGAAGGGTTGGATTTCAATGATTTCAAATTATCAGGTGATTTTGAAGAAAATTTTGTGCTTCCGAATTGCAACATTCAAGCCAGTAAAAGAAAAAATCTACTTCTTAACTTGCTAACTGTACCCTTGAAAGGTGTCATTAAACGATTCTTCTGGACTATTCCCTATTTTGATCCTAAAAAATGCATACAATGCAAAGCATGTGTAAAATTCTGTCCGGGTAAAGCCCTTACTCTCGATGCAAATGACCTTGCTCCAAAACTGGACACACAAAAATGTATCCTCTGCATGTGCTGCGTTGAGATATGCTCCGAACATGCGGTCTCACTCAAGAAAAGTTTCCTCGGCAAAATGCTCATCCAGGAACATGATGCATCAAAAGCATAAAAATTTGACAAAAATTTACCTGAGCTGGCATTGTTACTCCTACGTTTATGGAAAAATATATTATATGTGCATCGGGAAAAAAACATGGGAGCCCAACAAAGATGGGCTTTACAAAATTGTGTGAAATAATAGCACCACAAAACATATACTACAAGGCATTTATGGATTTCATAAGTGCCTTTTTTGTTATCATATATTTTTACTATTCTTTAGGAGTGAGACATGCTTAAAGAGATCAAGGTTTTAATAAATCTGCAGTTACTAGATGATAAGATACTGCTAAATACAAAAGAGATTGAACGCTTACCAAAAATTGTGCAGGAACTGGAAGAAAAATACAGTTCCGAGCAAGAGTCCGTGAAGAACATCACTCAGCGGCTCGAACAGAATCTTTTGCAGCAGAAAAAACTGGAGCTTGACATCACATCCAATAATCAGGATGTTAATAAATACGAAAATCAACTGCTCTCAGTCAAAACGAACAAAGAATACAAAGCGCTAAACGCAGAGATCACTCATCGAAAAGAAAAAAATGCTGATATAGAAGAACAACTTATCGAATTTATGGAAGAAGAATCTGTTCTCAGAGAAGAAAAAAAGAAATTTGAAGAACTCTTTCAAAAAGATCAGAAGATCTTTGAAGAAGAAAAGGCAAAAATAGATAATCAAGTTGCTGAACTTCAAAAGAAAGTAAATAAACTGGAAGCTGAAAAGCTCAAATTATCCAAGGAAATTCCTGATCTTCTCTTTCGCAGATATCAGCGTCTCATCCAGCATGGTAACGGAAAAGCCGTTGTCACATTAAGCAAAGGTACTTGTACCGGCTGTCATTTTCGTGTTCGTCCACAGATCATGGTTGAAGTTTCCAAAAATGACAGGATCATTACTTGCGAAAATTGCTCAAGAATATTAATTGCACCTAAATAGTGTGCTGAAGATAATTAGACGATCGCCCCCCGATTAATCGTGGGAAGGAAAGTCCGAACACCAGGAGCACGATACTACGTAACACGTAGTTCCAGCGATGGAAAGAAAGTGCCACAGAAAATAAACCGTCCCGATTTATCGGGATAAGGGTGAAAAGGTGGTGTAAGAGACCACCAGTGCCGGTGGTGACATCGGCAGCTCGGTAAACCTTATTGGTGCAAGGTCAAATAGAAGAGGAATCCGCCGGTTGGCGGATACGAACTGCTCCATTCGTCATACTCTCGGGTAGACCGCCAAACTCAATCACAGAACAGACTGTGAGCTTTTCTTCGGAAAGGTGCTGTGAAGCTTGAGATAGATAAATGATCGTCATCCCGAACTTATACTTCGGGAAACAGAATTCGGCTTATTATTATCTTCTGCATATTATCAGGTTTGGAGAATAGATGAGAAAGAAATGGATTAAAGAAGCACTTGCTGTTGATCAGCATGTACTTGATGGACTTATTGAAAAGCTGAGTTGCCCTCCTGTTATAGCGAAATTACTTGCTCTTCATGGGATCGATACACCCGAAAAAGCTGACATCTTTTTTAATCCATCCATCGAAGATCTGCATGACCCATTTCTTTTTAAAGATATGGATAAAGCAGTCGAGCGGATTATCCGTGCTGTAGAGCTAAAAGAAAAGATAATTATTTATGGTGATTATGATGTGGACGGTACGACTGCTACTTCGATTCTGCTTATGGGTCTGCGTGAGCTGGATGCGAATGTAGGTTTTTACATTCCAAATAGAATGATCGAGGGTTACGGACTCTCACTTATAGGCAACAGGGCAATCGAATCCATGCATACTCAGCTTGTTATCACTGTGGACTGCGGCATTAATGCAGTTGACGAAATTGCAGACCTGAATACCTGCAATATCGACGTTATCGTCTCAGACCACCACACCCCAAAAGAGATCTTGCCCGAAGCTTTTGCGATAATTGATCCCAAATTAAAAGATTCCACCTACCCATATTCAGAACTTTCAGGTGCAGGGATAGCATTAAAAGTACTCACAGCGATTTTTATGAAAATCGGCAAAGATGGGAACGAAGCAGTTGGAAGATATTGCGATCTTGCCGGACTGGGTACAATTGCAGACATCGTTCCTCTTACAGGTGAGAACCGGATCATTGCACGGCTTGGAATAGAGCGTTTGCAGCAACGAAAAAATATGGGCATCAATTATCTTCTCAACCTGTCGGGCTTAAAACAAATAGTGATCAAATCCAGCGATATTGTCTTCAAACTTGCTCCACGTATAAACGCAGCCGGACGAATGGGCAGTGCGGACAGAGCGGTTGAACTAATGACAGCCACTACTCCGGAAGTTGCAAAACAGCTTGCTCTTTCCATTGATTCAGAGAATTTCAAACGCCAGAAGATCGATCAGGATACATTCAAAACTGCCTGTGACATGATCGAAGCAAAATATCCGGACATGAATAACACCTATTTCATTGTCCTTGCTGCAGAAGAATGGCATCCGGGCGTGATCGGGATCGTTGCTTCAAAAGTTGTAGAAAAATATAACCGACCAACCATTCTTATAACCATCTCAGAAGGCGAGGGAAGCGGCTCAGGACGCAGCATTCAGAATTTCAATATCTTTGACTGCCTTACTCATTTTGAAGATTATCTCATCAGTTTTGGCGGTCATAAATACGCTGCCGGACTTACGATCTTGCCCGAGTATATCGATATCCTCGATGAAAAACTCAATGAATATGCTCGAGAAATTTTATCAGAACAGGAAATCCAGCCCCAGATCAGCGTGGTTGATGAGCTTAATCTCCAGCAAATAGATGACGAACTCATCAAATGGCTGAAAATGTTCGCTCCTTTCGGACCGAAAAATATGAACCCTATCTTCATGAGTTCGAATGTCATGGTTGTGGGCTACCCCTACACAGTTGGCGTGAACCACCTGAAGATCAAAGCGCTGCAGAATGAAAAAATCCTTGATCTGATAGGTTTCAATATGGGTGACCTTGTACCCTTCCTGAAAAAGGGATCTCGCATTGATATTGCCTATTCCCTCGAAGAAAATAACTGGCAGAATATTTCGAAAATACAGGGAAAATTAAAGGATATTCGTCCTTCTCATTGACATGAAGTTTCATAGAATTAGAATCAAAATATATATACCACATAGCACACAGAGGACACAGAGAAAATAATTTCTTATGGATAATAGATTAAATTCTAATTTTATACTGCATAAAACACTTTTAGTTATTCTGTCCCTCTGGATTTTATCATGTTCGGGTTTAACAATTTCCGATACAAAACCCCTCCCAAAAGGACTTGTATATAAATCTCAGATCCATCTTCCTGTTCAACCAAAAAAAATACGTTATTGCAGCTTCACGAATTCCTTCATTGTACTGGATAACTTAAAAAATGTGCTCTATCGTATTGACGGGAATGGGAAAATTCTACAACGTATAGGTGAGTTTGGATTTGATGAAGGACAATTCGTGCACATCTCGGATTTCACAGTTGATAGTTTCGGAAATGTATATGTGGTCGATGATGTGACGAATGTAATTGTTCAGTTTGATGATTTCGGGCAATATGTGAACTCCTTCACACCAATGGAAGTGACCGAGCCCGAGCTTATTGCAGTTCAGGATACTGGCGAACTCCTCATTTATGACAGTTTTTCAAACCAAGTTTTCTGCTTTACAAAAGAGAACAGCATACGCTTCAAATTCGGAAAATATTATCTAAATGATCCGCAAAAGATCTGCACAACCCTTGAAGTGAACTACATTTCAGATACCGGCGAGAACAGCATTTTTCTTATTGATAATTTCGGTGGTATGCTTCATGAAATCTCACCATCCAATGCTTTACTCGATATCACTTCTACAAAAAATTTCTACTATTATTTAGATAATGAAACTAATGTGTATGTGGCGCGAAGAATGTCCTTCGAGCCATTACTTCTCGGAACTATATCTGACTTTATAAAAAACATCAAACCAACATCATTTATTGCATTTGGCTCGGCTCTCGGCATACTCGAATCAAATAAACTTCATGTGTTCCAACTAATTGCTAATTAGCTAAATAATCTGATTTTCTTAAGAATTACTTTACAAATATTGTGATGATTATTACGAGTTGTAAAAAATTATTATTTCATAAAAAGAGCTTATGAAAAACTTTATTCTTGTTCTTGTGTCGGGCCTATTATTTGGGCTTTCATTTATTGATATTGGAGTGGGATTTCTCTGTTTTTTTGCTTTTATACCCTTTCTTTATTTTATTACCAAAGCTACACCTAAACAGGCATTTTTCTTTGGATTTCTCTTTGGATTATTAATCACACTGATAACATTATACGGAGTGATAAATGTAAAGCTGATCGCTTTCATCGGACTTATTATCGCTTTTCCTTTGTATTTCGCGATACTTTCAGTATTCTTGCGTAAGGTTAATGAGAGCTTTCAAAAGGTATTTTTGTGGATATTCCCTGTGATATGGGTTGGCTTCGAATATATGATGACACTGGGTTCATTGAATTTTCCATGGCTGAATGTGGGCTATTCCCTCTCAAAATACTATCTCCTCATACAAGCTGCTGACTTACTCGGTATATATGGATTATCCTTTCTCGTACTTATGATCAATGTGCTGCTTTTTAAAGTGTTTACTGGCAAACCTAAAAGACTACTCGTAATTCTTATTATTTTTGTACTCTGGATCGGATACGGCATCTATCGAGATAAGACAATCAAGCTAAAAAATTCTAACTTAAAAATTGGGATCGTACAGCTAAATATCATGCAGGAAGACAAATGGAAGCCGGAAAAACTTGTGCCCACAATTGATGAATATGAAAATCAGGTGCGGATCCTGGCACAGGTAAATGATGTAGATGTGATCATTATGCCTGAATCTGCAATTCCCACCTATATTCTTCATGAGCCGAAATACAGAAAACGTCTTCAAAAATTTGCCACTGATAACAATATCCATGTGATAACCGGATTCCCCGATTATGCAGTGGAAATGGTGAAGAATCGAGCAAGATACAAATTTTACAATAGCGCTACTATGATAGATACAACAGGCGCTTTACACAAGAAATACAACAAGATACGCCTTGTTCCGTTTGGTGAAAGAATCCCTCTCCTGAGTACCTTCCCAATCCTTGAAAAACTGCAATTCGGGCAAGCGAATTTTGAATTTGGAACAGACTATCCTCTATACAAGATCGACAATTTGAATTTTTCTATCCTGATCTGTTTTGAGGGTATGTTCCCGAATCTTTCACGGATCTATGCAAAAAACGGAGCGGATGTCCTTGTTGTCATAACTAATGATGCCTGGTTCAGACAGACAGCGCTCCCCTATGAGCATGCTAATAACACAAAGATACGTGCTTTGGAAACACGGCTTCCACTAATTCGTGCAGCAAATACAGGCATCTCATATATAGTGAATCCCAAAGGGAAAACAATTATTTCGACAGATGTGTATGAAAAAATAAATATCACAAGCATCCTGACAGTGAAAGCATCAGATACAAAAACTATTTTCGTGAAGTTCGGTTACCTTTTCGCTCCTCTGTGTTTTTGGTTCAGCATTGCGAGCATAATAATATCAATTATTTTACCATTATTTGTAATGAAAAGAGTGCGATGACAATTAGATTTCAAAAAACAAAATATTACTACACAATGAGAGAGGTTTGCAATATTCTTGACCTCAAGCCCCATGTACTTCGATTCTGGGAAACCCAGTTCCCGCAGCTTAATCCGCAGCGTAAGCAAGGTTCGAACAGACGTTATACACAAAAGGACATTCAGCTTCTAAAAAAAATACAATATCTCCTTTACGAAAAGAAATTCAAGATCAAAGGGGCAAAAAAAGCGCTGCGTAATGTTGAGGACATTTCCAAAAAAGAAAATGTGCAGATCGATCTGGAAAGTTATGAGAGCAAAAGAGCGCTGAAACGGCTCAGAAATAAACTTGGAGAGCTTAAGAATTTGACCTCAAATTTTGCTAAAGAGACACAAGAAAATTCCGATGAATAATATAAAAACAGCTTCTGCCTGGGCTCCGAATCACATCACTGGATTCTTCTATTCAAAAATGGATAAAGATCCGATGCAGAGCAGTTCTCTCGGTGCAGGTGTCAATCTGTTACGAGGAACAACAACTCAGCTCGAAGTGCATCCTGCTTTACAAAATGAAATTTCAGTTTTCATAAATGGAGAAAGATCGGATGCAGAGCTCTCAACTTGGATCGTGAAAGAATTGTTAAAAAAATATATTGATGATAACTACAAAATTGACATTCATCATGCAATGGAAATGCCTATCAGTGCGGGATTTGGCACAAGTGGAAGCGGTGCGCTGAGTTTAGCACTTGCTTTAAAAAAAGCTTTTGATATTGAGATTCCTGACGAAGAGTGCTACAAACTCGCTCATATTGCTGATGTCAAGAATAAAGCTGGTTTGGGAACGGTCATGGCAGAAATCGCCGGCGGACTGGAAATACGTGTTGCCCTTGGCGGTCCAGGTATTGGGAAAGTTGAAACAATTCCACTGGAAGAAGATTATAAAGTTGTCATTCTCTATTTTGGTTCCTATCAAACTAAGGAAGCACTTTCAGATAAAAATTTAATGGAAAAAGTTCATAAATTCGGAAAACCCTGCGTGAATGATCTGCTCAAAGATCCTTCTGTGGAACGCTTTCTCGAGCTCTCACAATGGTTTGTGAAAAAAATCGAAGTGGCAACCGAAAGAGTTTCTGATATCATAAAAAAGATGGAACGAAAAGGATTTCTATGTAGCATGCCTCTATTTGGCGAAAGCGTATTCAGCATTCAAAAAGACGAAAAAGCTGAAGAATTGCATGATATTTTTCATGAATACGGTAAAATCTATATTTCAAACATCAGCACAGGAGGTCCTCATGTTAATTGAAGTTCCTGACTCCCATCCACGCGCACTATCCCTGCACATTCGCGAAAAACTGATCGATGGATTTGATAAAGGACTTGTTGCAAAAGCTGGGCTGATCGCTCATGGCAGAGGTGAGTGTTTTGATTATCTCATTGGTGAGAAAACCCAATCCTTTGCAGAATACGCAACCGAAGCTGCGTGTGCAATGCTTCTCCTTGCCGAACATCCCGTGCTCTCAATAAACGGCAATGTTGCAGCACTCTGTCCTGAAGATGTCATAGAACTAAGCAAAGTTACTCATGCACCGCTTGAGATAAATCTTTTTTACCGGACAAAAGAGCGAGAGGATGCACTTCTACATCACATGCAGGATTATGGAGCACAAGAAATTCTCGGAGTAGGTGATGACGAAACAGTTCAGATCGAAGAACTGCAAAGCAAGCGCAGGATCGTGTCTAAAAAGGGTATTTTTATCGCTGACGTGGTATTCGTACCTCTTGAGGATGGAGATCGTACAGAAGCACTTGTGGCATCCGGAAAGAAAGTCATAACTGTTGACCTCAATCCCCTATCCCGTACTGCACAGAAAGCCCAGATCACTATTGTTGATAATATTGTGCGAACCGTTCCGTTCATGACAAAAAAGATCATAGAAATGAAGAAATATTCTACTCAAAAATTGCAGGAAATATGCGATAATTTTGATAATCAACATACACTAAAAATGGCGTTGCAGTTCATTCAGCAGCGTTTGAGGGAGCTTTCATGAATATCATCATAATCGGAGCCGGCGCGATCGGAACATTTCTGGCAGCAGCGATCTCACGTGAATATGATGTTACACTCGTCGGGAAAAAGGAACATCATCATAAAGACCATTTCAAGGTCATACAAAATAAGGGAATTCTTCTCTCCGGCTTCCAGACTTTTATGAGCAAAGTGCTAACCACACGGGAGTTAAAAAAGATTCCGGACAATTCTCTTATTCTTGTTGCAACCAAAGCTTATGATGTTAAAGCTGTTTTCGAAGATCTAAAGGGCATTGTAAAAAACGACTCTGTCTTCATGCTTATCCAAAATGGCATCGGCGTGAAAGAGGAAGTGAAAAACATCCTACCTAACGAGATCATTCGCACGGTTACAGGCATCGGCGCAGAAATTATCCGTCCCGGTGAAGTCAGAACTTCCTGGGGAAAAGTCGTTTTGGATAATACTAAATCAGCAGAAAAAGTCTATGAGATCTTCACGAACAGTCAATTTGCTACACGTATAACCGACAATATCCTTCATGAAGAATGGCTCAAACTCACGATCAATGCCTTTGTGAATCCCCTTACCACACTGCTCCAGGTGAAAACGAACATGCTCTCCACACCCGAACTGAGAATCCTGGTGGAAAAGGTCATCGATGAAGTGATCGCAGTTGCAGAAAAAGAAGGCATTGCAGTTGAAAGAGGAAAAGTCATACGTACAATAGATCGGCTGGGTAAATATCACAATTACTCATCCATGTATCAGGATGTGAAAAATGGCAAAAAGACAGAGCTGGACTACATCACGGGCGCAATTATACAAAGAGCGAAGAAACACAGCCTCCCAGTGCCAATGAACGAATTTCTCTACGATTCAATACATTTTTTAGAGAAATATGGATACTGATAAAATGACTAATAACAAATTTCTAATTTCTAATGAAATTTAAAATACAAAATGCCCAACTTGGATATACCGGAAAAAATGTAACCACGAAATACACAAAAAAAAGGAAAAAGGAAAATTTGTCATTTGGATTTTGATATTTTATTAGACATTAGTAATTTGGGCTTTGAAATTTAAGGATAATATGGATATTTCTAACACTTCTTCCAAGCATGAACATAAAATTTATATGATACGAAAATTGAAGCACAAAGAAAAGATCGTCATGCTCACCTGCTATGACTTTCAGATGGCTAAGATCTTTTCCTCAGTCGGTATAGACATCATCCTTGTGGGAGATAGTCTCGGTATGGTTTTTCAGGGTGATTCCACAACAAAAAACGTAACCATGAAGCAGATACTCTATCACGTCCATGCAGTCTCAAAAGGCGCTGGCGAGATTCCCATTGTGGGCGATATGCCGATCCATTCCTATAAGAACAAAGAGATCGCTTTGGAAAATGCACAACGATTTATTGATGCTGGAGCAGACGCTGTTAAATTGGAAGGTCACTTTCCTGAAACCATCGAATATCTCGTTGAAAACAGCATTCCTGTGCAGGGACATATCGGACTGCTTCCTCAAACCTATGAATCCTTCAAGGTGGTTGGCAGGAAAGCTGAAGAACGGGAAAGACTTCTTGCAGAAGCTAAGGATATCGAGCAGGCAGGCGCATTCACACTCGTATTGGAATCCATCCCTGAGCAACTCGGCAAAGAGATCACAGAAAGCATCGAGATTCCCACGATCGGAATAGGCGCAGGAAGATTTTGCGATGGTCAAGTACTCGTCATAAATGATTTGCTGGGTATGGATCCTGCCTTTCATCCCAAATTTGTGAAACGATATGCCAACCTGTTTGAAATCATTTCTCAAAGTGTGTCTGCATTCAAACAAGATGTGAAAAACAATACTTATCCTGATAAGGAACATGTTTATGAATAGATCCTCCCTTCCCAAAAATGAAGTGCTGGAACTTATCCGAACCGCACTCAAACACGATAAATCCTATAAAAATGGTAATGTTATCAGCACGATGTGTACCTATCCCGACAAATTCGCTCAAGAGCTTTTTTCAACTTTTATTGATCGAAACATAGGCGATGCAAATCTTTTTCCCGGTGTGGTTGAACTGGAAAAAGAAGCTATTCACATGCTGGGAAGTCTGCTGCATAATCCCAATGCTTACGGCAATATAGTTACAGGCGGCACAGAGGCGAATTTCCTTGCGCTCTGGGCATACCGCGAGCTTTCGGGGAAGCATACAATAATTGTGCCCGAAACTGCCCATTTCTCGCTCTATAAAAGTGCGAACATCCTCAATCTGAAAACAAAAACAGTAAAAGTGACCGAGCAAAGGCAGATGGATATCACAGAGACAGAAGAAGCTATTGACGACGACACATTCTGCATTGTAGGCATCGCAGGCACGACAGAACTCGGCGTGATCGACCCGATCTCCGAACTGTCAACTCTGTGTGAGAAATATAAACTCTACCTGCATATCGATGCAGCATTCGGCGGATTTGTCATTCCATTTTTAAAGGATATGAATTATGACGTTGAAGATTTTGATTTTTCCCTTCCGGGCGTAAGCTCCATCACGATAGATTCGCACAAAATGGGCATGTGCCCTATTCCGGCAGGCGGTATCCTCTTCAGAAATGAAGAACTGACCGAAAAGATAAAATGGAGTGTGAGCTATCTTTCCGGTGGAAATACGGCACAGACAACTTTTGTAAGCTCCCGTTCGGGCGCATCCGTAATTGTAGTGTGGGGCATGCTGAACTATCTCGGATTTGAGGGTTATAATTACATCATTAAGAAGTGCATGCACGTGACGAACTATCTTATTGCAGAGCTTGATAAAATTGAAGAGCTCTCCCCGATCCTGCCACCAACTATGAACATCGTGGGTGTTACATCCCCAAAATACAATATTGTACTCATTGCAGAAGCGCTGCGTAACAAGGGTTGGGCGATCTCGCTCTTTACCGAGCACCTGCGTATTGTGCTACGTCCATCAGTAACAAAAAAGGTAATAAATAAATTTATTCATGACATAAAAGAGGTATTAACATGCATCCAAGCAAAGATATAATCGGAACAAAAGGACAGGAGCTTCAGGACAGACGAATTGCCCTGTGCATAACCGGAAGTGTGGGCTGCCTGAGAAGTGTTGATCTTGCTCGCGGACTCATGCGCCACGGCGCTGAAGTATTTGTGGTGATGAGCCGGGAAGCAGCAAAGCTCGTAACCCCTGCTATGCTCGAATGGGCAACAGGCAATCCTGTGGTAACTGAATTGACAGGCAAGATCGAGCACATCTGGCTTGCAGGCGAGCATGAAGAAAGCTGTGATCTTGTACTGGTCGCACCTGCTACTGGCAACTCCCTAAGCAAGATCGCATGCGGAATCGATGACACGCCTGTGCTTTCCACTGTAACCTCTGCCATCGGCTCGGGCATTCCTGTGATGATCGTGCCTGCCATGCATGAGAGCATGTATAAAAATCCCTTCATTATCGAAAATATTGAGAAGCTGAAAAAAGCCGGCATTGACGTTATCGAGCCGGTTCGTGAAGAAGGCAAAGCAAAGATCGCGACTGTGAACACTATGGTCGAGAAGGTCATCCGGAAATTGTATGCCAAAGATATGCAGGATATGACCGTGCTAATTACTGCCGGACCCACAATTGAATATATTGATGACATCCGCTATATTACGAACAAAAGCTCAGGGAAAATGGGCTTTGCGCTTGCACTGGACGCAATACGCAGAAGTGCGCATTGCATACTTGTTAGCGGACCTACAAATCTCACTCCTCCTGAAGGATGTGAGTACATTCCCGTGGAAACCACAGAAGACATGAAGCACGCAGTGACCACACAGCTCAAAGAGAAAAATATTGATGTCTTCATCGGCGCTGCTGCCGTGGCAGACTGGAAAATGGAGAGAAAAGCAAAAGGCAAACTGCCCTCATCCAAGAAATTCAGTATCGAGCTCTTCCCCACCGAGAAAATTATTGCAAAGGTGAAAAAACTCTCACCGGCAACCGTTCTCGTTGCATTTAAGGCAGAGTATGGATTGAATGAAGAACAGCTCACGGCAAAGAGTTATGAGCGTCTTCAGCAGGTGAACGCTGACTATATCGTTGCCAATGATGTGAGCGAAGCGGATTCCGGTTTCCAAAGTGATGAGAATAGAATATTTGTGATAAATACAAAAGGTGAAGTATTATTCAAAGGCAAAGATACTAAGCACGCACTCGCTCAGAGGATTTTGGATATTGTGAACAATGCCCTAACCTAACCTCTCCCGGCGGGAAAGGAATTTCCGATCCCTGTGAAATAAAAAAGTGATTTTACAGGATAGGTGATGAAGAAAAAAGCTCACGGATAAAAACGGAAAAGCACTGATAAGGAAAATGAAGCAGACAGGATAACAGGATTCACAGGAAATAAAATTCGTGAAAATTAGTGTTAATTCGCCTGCTACGGCGTATCCGCCAGCTGGCGGAGAAGACGAGTGGTTAAAAAAAAGTTCTTATTTTTAGTTTTGCCTTCCATTACGAAGTGTAACGAAGACAGGTTCATTGCTAAAAAAGAATAAATAAAAGAGAAAAAAATAATGAAAAAGATCCTTATTACGATTTTTATGGTTTTTGCAATCCAAAATCTATTTGCCCAAACTCAATATCCCGAAACTCCCAAAATTGCAATTAAAGACACGCTTCACGGAATAGTTATTACAGATAATTACCGCTGGTTGGAAGATGGTGAAAACCCGGAAGTCATCGAGTGGGAAGAAAAACAGGAAAGACTAACAATATCAATCCTGGATAATCTTCCCCAAAGAGAAAAATTGATCAAAAGATTCAATGAACTCTGGCGTTATGATGATGTTGGCAGACCAAGCAAAGTGCTGAACGGGGAGAGGATTTTCTTATGGGAAAAGAAAAAAGATGATGAAAAATGGAGAGCTCTAACCAAAGAAAATGAAAATGCGGAATTTGAAGTTTTAGTCGATCCAAACCTGTGGGATACCATAGAATCTATTAGCGGAACAAGTATGTCTAGAGACGGCAAATATTTTACTTTTGGAAAAACAGTAGGAGGAGACGAAAATCCGTTTGTCAGAATAATGGAAGTTGAAACAAAAAGAATTTTACCTGATACATTAAGAGGACAAAAACAATATGTTACATCCTGGCTGTCGGACAACTCGGGTTTTTATTATTCAGCGTGTCCGTTAAAAGGTGAAGTCCCGGAAGGAGAAGAAAATTACTGGCGTTCGGTTTACTTTCACAAATTGGGAACTCCTGCAGACGAAGATGAAAAAATCTATTTCAGTGAAGACAATATGGAAATGTCTCATGGTGTATGGCTATCCGAATGTGGGAAATATACACTTTATACTCGTCGTCTTTTTAGAAAGAATGAGATCTATTTCAAACGCACTAATGATGAAGAAATGATTCCGGTTGCCACTGGTTTTGATGCTTCTTATTCCGTAGATATTGTGGATGATAAAATCCTGATAATGACCGATAAGGATGCTCCGAATGAGAAAGTATATATTACTGATGTTGATCATCCTCAGCGAGAATTCTGGCAAAAATTTTTGCCTGAACAAAAAGACAAACTATATTATTTCAGCGCGATCGCCGGTCATATTTATGCTGTATATCAGCACAATGCTTACACGGTTATTAAGATATATTCTTTGGAAGGTGATTATATTCGGGATTTATCTTTTCCAACACTCGGAACCGGATATGTCAGCGGTTATTGGTCGCAAGATGATATTTGGGTAAATTTTTCCTCGTTCATTTATCCAAGTGTTACTTATAAATACGATCTTGAAAATGATACACTAAATATTTATAAAGAATTTCCATTGGAAATAGATGTTGAGGATTTCTATGCTGAGCAAGTCTGGTATCATTCAAAAGACGGAACACCAATTTCAATGTTTCTTGTTCAGAGAAAGGACTTGAAAAAAGATGGAAATAATCCTGTTATACTTTCCGGTTATGGTGGATTTAACTATTCACAAACTCCTTATTTTTCAACAACGAGTATTGTCTGGCTTGAAGCTGGTGGCATGATCGCGATTCCGAATCTGCGTGGAGGTGGAGAATATGGAGAAAAGTGGCATGAAGCAGGAATGAAGGAAAACAAGCAAAATGTTTTTGATGATTTTATTGCTGCTGCAGAATGGCTTATCAAAAATAAATATACCAATCCGGAAAAACTGGCGATCAGTGGAGGAAGTAACGGAGGGCTTTTAGTTGGAGCTGTAACTGTTCAAAGACCCGAATTATTCAAAGTAGTGAATTGTGCAGTTCCTCTTCTTGATATGATCCGTTATCATAAATTCGGTCCTGGCAGATTCTGGATAGATGAATACGGAAGCCCTGATAATCCTGAACAATTCGAATATCTCTATAAATATTCACCATATCACAATGTTATTGATGGAACAGACTATCCTGCAATTATGATTTCAGCAGGAGAAAATGATGCTCGCGTTGATCCGCTTCATTCACGTAAGATGGTTGCCCGAATGCAGGAAGCTAATCCAAATGGAGAACCGATCCTGCTTTTACTTAAAAGAGATTCCGGTCACGGTGGTGGTACAACTCTCTCGATGCACATCGAAAAAGCTGCTGATACCTGGGCTTTTTTGATGAATGAATTAGGAATGAGTTTGGAGTAAAATATCCCCCGATACGGTCATTCTTCCCTACGGGGGCAGGTGTTTGAGGAATAAGAACCAGCAACAGAATCCTATCTGTGTACGCCCTTTGTTTGGTTTGTATGAAAGAAGATATACAGATATTTCAATAATTAATAACAATTCAATAAGAATATATAATATGATGCGTCAAAACATACAAATTGTAGTATTTTACTTATGCTCAGATATTTTTGAAAAAGTCTTTGCTCCTGATGGCTTTCGGGATAACATCTTTATTTTTTTACTGAGAAAAAGGCGAAACGATCAAACAATCGCTTCGCCTATATTTCGAATTTGTATGTTAATTAAATTTTATGCTATCTGTTTTGGTGGTTTTACACGGGAAATAATTCCTGCAGCAACGATACACAGCACACCACAAATTATGAATGCTAATGAGAAGTTGCCCATATCACCGAGTTTTCCACCAAGGATAGGACCGAAAATTCCGCCAACTCCATATGCAAGAAATACCCATCCGTAATTTTGACCAATGTATTTTGTGCCGAAAGTCTCTGCAGTAATGGTAGGAAATAGTGAGAAATTACCACCGAAGTTGAATCCGATAAGTGCAGCTCCAATATAAAGAAGCGCCGGCGTTCCGGCTATCCACTGGAATAATATAACAAAAATACCCTGAGTAAGCATCATGATAATGATAGAAGTTTTTCTTCCAAGTTTATCACTTATCGCACCCCAAGCAATTCTACCAAGTCCATTTGCAAGGGAGAAAAATACAGCCATTGCTGTTCCTGCAATTCCTGAGGCAGCAACTTCGCTTATACCTGCAGCCATCAGCGCCTGCATTGGGAAAAGTTTCATTAAACCGATGCTCATTAATCCTGCGCTTGCACCGAACACAAAAGTGAGAAGGATCATATAATATTGAGGAGTTTTAAGCATTTGTCCACTCTTGAGCTGTAACTTCGAGTCATCAACCTTTTTCTCTGCTTCGGTCGGAACCCATCCTTTTGGTTTCCAGTCTTTTGGTGGGAAAACCATCCAGATACTGCCCAGAAGTACAGCAAGGAAAAACACGATACCGTAAATTGAGAAAGTTTTACTCAAGCCATATGAGGTGATAAAGTTGCCCCAAGCTCCTGCCAGTTTGACCCAGAGCATCGCACCGAATCCAAAGCCCGCAACAGCCAAGCCGGTGATCAAACCTTTTTTGTCCGGAAACCAGCGCATTCCAACAGCAATAGGCACAACATAAGCAAGACCAATACCGGAACCACCAATTATTCCGACAAAGAGAAATATAAGCCAGAAATTGGTTCCTCCAAAAAGTCCTGCCAACAAGTATCCGAGTCCAAGGACCACACCACCCGACATTGCGAGTTTGCGAGGTCCAATTTTTGGCATGAGTCGTCCTGCAATGACCATCACAATAGCAAAAAGCGCCAAGCCCGCTGCAAAGACTGCTTGAGTCTGAGTTTTTGTCCACCCTGCTTCAACAAGAGGTTTTGTGAAAACCGACCACGCATAGATAGCGCCAAGACAAAGCTGAATGACAATCGCTCCAAACACAACAGACCATCTATTCATAATTTTCTTTTCAGTCATTTTTTCTCCTACATATAAATAATTTTACTACACATCTTCTCCGCCAGCTGGCGGATACGCCGTTGCAGGCGAAAAGCACGAAAACAGGTTTTAAGAGAAAATATTCTTCAAAATATTATTTTATTAATTTCGTGTATTTCGTGGTTCAACATTTTTCTTTAATTCATTATGATTAAGAAAAGCCGGAAAGGCAAGATAGCAAATCCGGCTTTATTATTATTGTTATAATTAGTCGATCAATTTACGTTCTTCGATGAGACTTTCAACTACGCTTGGGTCAGCGAGTGTCGAAACGTCACCAAGATTACCGGTATCTTTTTCAGCAATTTTGCGTAAGATGCGACGCATGATCTTTCCCGAACGAGTTTTAGGAAGTGAGGGCGCCCATTGAATTGCTTCTGGAGTAGCAATAGGACCGATTTCCGAACGAACATGTTTTACCAGTTCTTTCTTCAATTCATCTGTTGGCTCAATGCCGTGAACAAGGGTTACATAAGCATAGAGCCCCTGTCCTTTGATCTCGTGAGGAATTGGTGTAACTGCGGCTTCTGCAACTGCAGGATGGCTCACAAGAGCACTTTCTATTTCCGCTGTGCCAATACGATGACCGGAAACATTGACAACATCATCAATTCTTCCCAATAACCAATAGTCACCGTCTTCATCTATACGGCAACCATCACCTGCGAAATAGACATCATCGTACATTGTGAAGTACGTGTCGATAAATCTATCGTGATCCCCCCACATTGTTCTCATCATTCCGGGCCAAGGTTTTTTGATGCAAAGCTTTCCGCCTTCGTTGACGTTGCAGATGGAGCCATCATCTTTCAAGACTACTGTCTCGATACCGAAGAAAGGTCGTTGGGCACTGCCGGGTTTCAGAGTATGAGCGCCGGGAAGAGGAGTGATCAATATACCTCCTGTTTCCGTCTGCCACCAGGTATCGACGATCGGGCAACGACTGTGTCCGATCTTCTCGTAATACCACATCCATGCTTCAGGATTGATGGGCTCGCCAACTGATCCAAGAATTCTCAGAGAATCCAGTTTGTATTTCGCAGGCCATTCTTCACCTAATCTCATAAGAGCTCTAATAGCAGTAGGTGCTGTATAGAAGACAGTTATTTTGAATTTATCCACTATCTCCCAGAAACGTCCTGCATCAGGATAGGTCGGAACACCTTCAAACATAACTGATGTTGCCCCATTTGCAAGAGGACCATACACAATATAGCTGTGACCAGTAACCCAGCCGATGTCTGCTGTGCACCAATAAACATCGTCATCATGGATATTGAAAATAAATTTGTGAGTGATCATTGTATGTATCAAGTAACCGGCAGTTGTATGGACAACACCTTTGGGCTTACCGGTCGAACCTGATGTATAAAGAATGAATAATGGATCTTCTGCGTTCATATGAACCGGCTCGCACTCTGGCGCTGCTTTTTCCATCTCATCATGATACCAGAAATCTCTTCCTTCTTCCATGTGGCATGGCTCACTATTAACTTCAATAACGATCACGCTTTCGATCGAAGGAGTCTCTTTCAGTGCTTTATCGGAGATATCTTTAAGATGGATATGTTTTCCTGCACGACGAGAAATATTTGCTGTGATGAGCATTTTACAATCGGAATCATTCACTCTTCCGCGTATTGCATCTGCGCTAAATCCACCGAAAATAATTGAGTGGATCGCACCAATTCGTGTGCACGCAAGCATTGTGATAGCAAGTTCAGGAACCATTGGCATATAGATCGCGACCCTGTCGCCTTTTTTGATGCCTTTGGATTTAAGAACATTTGCAAACTTACATACTTCCTTATGGAGTTCTTCATAGGAGTATTTTTTTACATCATCTTCGATTTCACCCTGCCAAAGGATCGCTGTCTTTTTCGCGGTAGGTGTGCCGAGATGTCTATCCAAACAGTTGTAACTTACATTGAGCTCACCGTCTTCAAACCAGGTGTGTTCAATTATACGAGCTTTTGTATCCCAGTTGTACTTTAGACCTTTTGTTGGTTTCTTGAACCAGTCCATGGTCTCAGCTTGTTCCAACCAAAATCCATCGGGATCCCTGATGGATCTTTCCCACATTTCTTTATATTGTTCATCCGAACTTATGTAGGCGTTTTTCTTAATTTCTTCTGGTGGGGGGAAAGTCTTTCCCTTGCCCATAAGTGAGTCAATTGCTTTTTTTTCAGTCATTTTTTTGAGTTTCCTCCATCGTTTTTTTTAATAATTTGTCGTTATCCCTTGTATCCATTTTTTATACGTCAAGAATTTTAGAAGTTTTTTGAGAAATTTCACCTGAGAGAATAAAATGGGTAATAATTTATTGATCCTTCTCTATTATTTTGAGATTGATTTTGGTCCAACAATTTGCCTTGCCATCAAAAAATGAGATATCCCCAGAGTGCATATCGTACAACCATTTATGGATATTCACATTATTATTTACTCGGATGAAATCAAACGAAAGGAGATGTTCAGCCTGCAGGAGAATGTTGTTTTTTATTGCTTCTAATATTGTTGATTTTTCATTATTATTTGTTGAAGTTTTTGCTTTATGTGCATACTTCAGCCAATCAGATACTTTGGAATCATTCGGCAAT
>JACKQG010002150.1_pt1 | contig 26166 bp, 14 predicted proteins | sample 8237621 | NCBI WGS metagenome assembly JACKQG01 (sample SAMN15677084, study PRJNA649215) | marine metagenome | biome: marine; feature: Black Sea; material: saline water; isolation source: suspended particulate matter (SPM) from the Black Sea western gyre | collected 2013-06-09/2013-06-10 | depth... | reverse complement strand
CGAGACTGCCCAACCCGTCAGGTCGTTCTCCGGGATGTCCACGCTCATGTTCACCAGGCCATAGTTGTCGTCGGCAGACTTCCAGGTTGTCTTGACGGCGCCGGTGCCCTCGCGAACGTCATCCGTGACAACCTGTGCGTTTGCCTCGACGCACTTGTACCCGGGTTTGCACGTCATGCCCTCGAGGGAATCGAACGAGACCGCGACATCATCGGCCGCCTTGGCGCTTGCCCCGATCCCGGATGCCATGATCGCCAGCAGCGCGATACCGACCACCAACGGTCCGTGCCTTTGGGCACTGGTGTCTCGAAACAGTCTCATGCAGGTCTGCATTCCCCTTCCTCCTTTTGATCGCGTTGAACTCGTCCATGATAACCACGTCAGGAACTGACTACGACCTGGGAAGTGCCGTTGGCGTTTACGCGTGCAATACAGATCGTCGCCTGCTATGCTTTGGTCGTCGGACGTGGGGCGCGTTTACGACGTGCCGGATTTCTCCCGATTCACTTATTGGGTTGCCCGGAGCCTTTTCACAGTTCATCCGGGCGTGATCCAGAAGATCGAGGAGCAAAAGATGAGATGCCTGATGAGAATCGTTTGCGTCACAGTGGCCCTCATACCCATGTCCGCCGCGAACGTCCACGCCCTTTCCGGACCGTTCGACGGGAAAACGTTCCAAGGCCGCATCGCCTACAGCGCCGACGGGAACTTCAATGACCCCGACGATTGGGCCGCCTCGCCCGTGGCGCTGGCGATCTTCGCGGAAGCCGGAGTCAAGGATCGGTTGGTCCACTTCGACTACAACTGCATCGTGCCCAAAACGGACGCGGAGTGGGAGAAGACGCACTCCGAGTCCGTTCTGGGCACGGCAAAGCTGTACGGCTACGATCTGTCCCTGTTCCATGATTGCCAACAGGACCTTGACGGCGCCGTGACCAGCATCACCCGGGCCATCGACGCGTCGTCGGCCGACAATCCGCTGTACTTCATCGTGGCCGGCCCCATGGAAGTTCCATATCTTGGCATTCAGAAGTCCGATCCCCGCAAGCGGAAGTTCGTCTACTGTATTTCGCACAGCCGCTGGAACGACGGATTCTCATCGGCCTTGCGGCACGGCTTCTTTACCTGCAACAAGCGCCATGTGATTGATTCGGGCGTCAACTGGGTGCAGATCAAAGACCAGAACCGGCTCCTGAGCCACAGCCGCTATGGTCGCCCCGCCCAGCCAGAGGAGTTTCAGCATTACTTCTGGATGCGGGATTCAGACGATCCAAAGGTGCGTTTCCTGTGGACGCGGATGCAGATCTCGACGCGGCCGGACCCCTCCGACGCCGGGATGGCGTACTTCCTCGTCACCGGCGACGAACAGGCCGACCCCAATAAGCTCAAGCGGCTCCTGAATGACAGTATCGTGCCGATACCGATTGCTGCCAGACGGCAGGTACGGCTGGAAGCGGAGAACTTCGTCCATCTGCACGGCTACAAATTGGAGGACCGCAACGATCGTAACGCATCGCATCGGCTCAACGTCGCACCGTCCGGCGGCAGTTCGATGGGCCGCATCCGCACGCGTCTCGCTCAGCCATACACTGCTGACCAGGGACGCTACGACGTGGACGTGAGGTATTTCGATGGAAAAGGGCACCGTTGTCGATTTGCGCTGTTCGTCAGCGGCGCGGCACAGGGTGAAGCCTTTGAATCGCCAGGCGGCGGGCACGGCTGGACGACGCACACCATCCGCAACATCGAGATCCGCACGGGCGATGAAGTCACGCTTGAAATCAACGGACGCGCACGCGTCGATTACGTGCAGCTCAACCACCGGGCCCTCATTTCGGACGCCCGCGACTCCGCAAGTCCAGTCTCCGTCGCCACGGCAGAGCTCGACGACCCCGACGCCTTGCCCGGCCAAATCATCGTGGCAGGCAAGAATCCCGGCTACCTGAAGTACAGCGGAGGCGGGCCCGCCTTCCTGTGCGGCCCCGACAACCCGGAAACATTTCTCTTCCTCGGGGAGGTGAACCCGGACGGGACGCGGGCCGGCGGTCAGCAGCAGATGGTGATCGACCGGTTGGTCAAATCCGGTGCCAACGCGTTCCACTGTCAGATGTTTCGCATGCGCCGCTCGAACATCAAGGACGAAGGAGACGACCAACATTGCCCGTTTGTCGACCACGATCCGAAGCAGCCGCTCAACCACGCCATACTCGACCAATGGGACGGGTGGATCAGCCAGCTCGAAAAGGCCGGCGTCATTATCCACTTGGAGTTCTACAACGACGCCACCGATGTCGAGATGATGGGATGGACGCTGGACGAAAACGGCCACCTGCATCCTGATGAGAAGCGGATGTTTGAAGGGATCGTCAAGCGCTTCAAACATCATAAAGAAGACGAAATCGCGCTCTACATCCACCGAACCGCGAATGGGAGATGATCATCTCACGCTTTCGCATCACACCAGTTTTCGGAGCAGATCTAATGACAGAGCGACGACGGATCTTACTATCAGCGATATTGTTCCTAATCCCATTACAGGCTTTCGCCGGTACCGGCGACACGAGTTGGATGCCCAGAGCACAATACGGGATCTTCATGCACTATCAGCACCGCATTTTGCTCGGCTACTCGTACGGCACGGCGGCGCTGGGGACGAAGCCGGAGCATCCCCCGAACTCGGAGATGACCGCGAAAGGCTGGAACCGTTTCGTGGATGGATTTGACGTCCAAGGATTCGCCGACCAGATGGCCGAGGCGCAAGTGGGCTGGGTGCTGTTCTGTATCGACGACCACTATTTCGGCTGGCCGTGCGCTCCCAATCGCACGTTTGACAAATACACTGGATACGCACCGGGCGAGAGGTGTTCCCGCCGGGACCTTATCGGCGAAGTGGCCGACGCGCTGGGCGCCCGTGGCGTGAAGCTCATTTGCTACTACGCGGGTATGAACGGGTGCATGCGGGATGGCAAGTCGGCAGCGGGGCTGATGGACGACGGCGACGCAACGACCCCGCCGTCGGCCGAGTGCCGCAAGCGGCGGATCGAAGTGCTCAAGGAGTTCGCCGACCGGTACAAGGACAAGGTGGCAGGTTGGTGGTTTGACGCGGTGATGCCCAATTCGTACAGAGAGCAACCACACGACTGGCGGGAGATCAAGTCGGTCGTGCACTCGGCCAATCCCAAGAGCGTCATCGCGTTCAGTTGGGGACGCAATCGGCAAGCCTGCATGTGTAAAGGCGTCGATGACTTCACGAGTGGCGATTCCTATAAGAAGCAGGATCTCACGCGCCTGACGCCGAAGAATATGCCTGCACACGAGGGCCTCTTGTGGCACGGCAAGATCTATTGCGGCAACGTGTACCACGGGCAGGGAGACGCCAACCAGTTCAGGGATGAGGAACTGATCGAGTGGATCAACACCTGCAACCGGCAGGGGGGCGTTTGCACGCTCGACTGGCCCTTTGACCCCGAGACCGGCCTCATCAAGCCGTTTGGCATGGCGCAGATGAAGAGGATCGCTCAGGCCGTCAGGCGAGGTGAATAGCTCTCGTCATGCAAAGGATTACGCTATGCAGTCAAAGGTCACGTTCCTCTGTATTGCGGCTCTCCTGACCGTGGGCGTGTTGGTTCCGGAGACAAGCGCCAAGAGCCTCAAGGTGGCGGTTGTTCAGACGTTTATTGAGCCGCGCTTGGAGGACAACCTGGCGAAAGTGCTGCGCTTCATTGATCGAGCGAAAACAGAACAGTGCCGTCTCGTGATTCTGCCGGAGCACGTCCTGTTGCCGTTTGAGGCGCCCGACAAACCGACGAAAGCCGAGTTGGACGCGGCATTTGAGCAGATTCGGCGCCGAGCACAGTCGACGAAATTATGCGTTGTCTTTTCCGACGGATACCGCCGGAAGGAGGGCGGCGCATACCAGACACACGGAATCGTCTACAGCGAGGACGGGACACATTCCGTGTTGTATCGCAAGAATCTTGATGTGCCTCGGCCGTTCGTCGTGGACGGCGTGTCGTGCAACTTGTCCGTCTGTTCCGACCGTGGTTACTTGGAACATTCGGACCTGCCGTGCCTCGCGCTGGGTTCGCAGGTCATCATCGACAGCTCGGGCGGTCATGGTGGCGACGACGGCGGCAAGGAACTGCCCCTGATACGTTACCGGCCGTGGGCGGCCAGGACGGGGGCATGGGTGATTGTCTCGAATCCGGTCCATGAGGACACGGATTTTATGGGGCGCAGCCCCTGGGGCGGCGGTAGCGCGATCATCCGCCCGGATGGATCCGTGCTAGCCAGACTCACGTACGAGAAAGACACGATGATCGTCGAGGAGATCGACGTGGACTTGGCGTCGCGCACGGCAGCCCAGCGGCGACTCAACCATCCGCTTTTCAAGCCGTTTTGGGAGCAAGGCAAGTCGTTGCTGGCAAGTGGGTCGGTCCGATCGACAACGAATGTCAAGCCATTAGCCTCCAAGCAGCGCGAGATCAAGATCGCCGCCGCGCAGATGGCGTGCTCGCGGGACATGAAAAAGAACGTGCAGCGAATCCGCGGCCAAATCGTTCGCGCGGCCGAGCAGAAGGCCGACATCATCGTCTTCCCCGAGTTGGCCGTGACCGGAAGCCTCGCTGACGACATTCGCGCGGCAACTCCAGACGATCTGGACGGCGCACTGCGTGATATTTGCGCGGAGGCGGAGATGCGCGAGGTTTACGTGATCGTGGGAATGCCGGCCTTTACCGGTGACGGACGAAGCAACTGCGCGGTTGTCATCGGCGACGACGGCAGCGTGAAAACGCGCTACGCCCAGTTGGCGACAAGCCGCGGGGACCTGTTCCAAGCCGGGCTGAGCGCCAAGTCCCTTTGGTTCAGCTTGAAAGGCGTACCGTCGATCGTGACCGTCGGCGACGACGCGAACTGGGTGGAGATCGGAGACCTGGCGGCCAGTCGCGGTATGTATCTGCATTTTCACATCAGCTACGAATCGGACGCATCTCCCGACCGTGCCGTACTGCGAAGACAGCGCAGCTTGCTCGCTCTCGGTTACGCCAAGTATGGTGCAATCGTCAACGCCGCCGATCCCGCTGGATTGAAGAACCCGAGCGCGCCGGCCGACGGAATGAGTATGATTGTCAGCCGCGAGGGCGGTCACAACCAGCCGGCGCCAAAGGGCGTCGAGTATTACCTCCCGTATCAAACCAGTGTCGTAAAGAGCGCCGGCGCGGGGCCGGCCATGATCGTCGCCACGCGGAAAACGGCCACCGCCAACAACATGGACCTTGCCCGATTCTGGAGAAATCGAAACCGGCGACAGGGAAGCCGACCCGCACGATGCGACTGGATCACGGGCGGCGCGGCACTGATCAGCGGAGATGGACCGCCATGAGTCACATCACGGCGGAAAACTGCATCGCCACGTGGGACGCCCGTCTAATGCGCGAAAGCCATTCCGCATTGGGACAAGATGGAAAACCGTTTGCCGCGTGGAAGGATGGCTCTGGCAAACCGCGGCATTACACGAATTTCGACGCCGATCAGCCTTACGGATGCTTCAGTTCCGACCGCATCGACTACGGGCCGACGAAAGGCCCGTTTGTTTACGGCTGCATTGCCTATCACGTCGCCCGGCAGCGACTGAACCGATTCCGCGCGTTGCTCGCCGTCGGTTGCCGACAGCCGCAAGACGGCTGGTTCGAAAACTGTGCGGTTTTCGTCGAGCCGGGCCGGCCGGACATCCGCCCGGTTCAATCAGCAGTACTTCGATCGGCTGCGGCAGCGTGTCGTCGTCGCTGGGGAGCGCGGCATTTACGTGTCCGTGATGTTGTTTCAAGGTTGGAGCGTCGAGAAGAAGGGCCAAGTCGGAAATCCCTGGCGAGGGCATCCGTTCAACAAGGCGAATAACATCAATGGTATCGACGGGGATCGGAACGACGATGGCGAAGGCCCAGAGATCCACACACTGGAGTCGCAAAAGAAGATTACGGAAATCCAGGAAAAGTACGTGCGGAAGATTATTGATACAGTCAACGATTTGAACAATGTGCTCTACGAAATAGGTAACGAGATGCACGTCGGATCCGTCCCATGGCAATACCACATGATCGAATTCATCCGTACGTACGAGAGAAGCAAACCTAGACAACATCCGATCGGGATGACGGGCGCCCCCATCGCGAACGCCGCGCTGTTTGACAGCCCGGCCGATTGGGTATCGCCGACGGGAAAGGACGGTTACCGATCCGACCCACCCCCGGCCGACGGGCGCAAAGTCGTCATCGCCGACGTAGATCACATCTGGCCCAAGCAGCACCAACAATGGGTATGGAAGAGTTTCACTCGCGGACTGAACACGGCTTTCATGGATCTGTACGGCGAGACGAAGATCGGGCGGTTCATCCCGTCCGCGCACGTCGGCTGGCCTCGGGACTTTGTCCAGGAGCCTACCTGCGGAAGATCTCCACACCACACAGTGCGATGTCCGACTGCGTCAGCTCGATATCAAGTAAGCCGTCGGCAACCGCGATGCGTTCGAATCTTCTGCTTGCGGCGTGCAGTCTTTCCAGGCCGTCGGTGCTGAGGCCTTGAAGAACGGTCTTTCTCTCGATCTTGATGTCGACGGTTGGCTGCCAGAGTCTGCCTTGGACGAGATGCGCAAAGTGCAACACCACATCGTACGTGCCGTCCGGTACGGTGATGAGATAGTGTGTGAGCTGGGTGCGCCCGGTACGGTAGATCTCGTCGTTCTGCGTCTCGTGGATGTCAACATCGCCGAGAACCTGTCGTGGCCGGCCGAGCAGAGAATCGCCAATGTAACCGTATCCGCCACGCTCGAAGATCTGGTCGGGGAGCCACGTGTTCCCCTGGCGGTCGATCGTCTCCTCCCAGGTATAGCCAACGTTAATGCGGATGGGTGAGCCTGCCGCCATCCGGTTCCGGTATTCCGGTTTCGCTGCGAGCGCGTCGGCGAGCGGCGAGCCCGGGCCTTGCCAGTCTTCGGGCAGGCCCAGCAAGGCCGGGGAACACGGGGCCATCGGAAGCGACGATTCGACGGCGGCGACCATTCGGCGCGGATGCCAGGCTGCCAGGAGTGCCATGTCCTCGCCGGTCAGAAAGCCTTTCGCCACGAGGTCCTTCAGAAGGTCGTCGGTGACAAGTTCGGCCGGATCGGGATGCACTCGATACTCCTCATCCCGGACCTTCTCAAGCGGACATGCTTCGACAAATCGAGAGTGTTGTCCGGCAGCGAGGAACTTGTCTGTGGGGCGGAGTACGGCCCACATGCCTTCCAGATCCTGGGGACGCCAGTCGAGAATGAAGGGGCCTTCGGCGCGCGCGGTTTCGCCGGCATGCCACACGTTGCGCGCCCAGTAGAAATGCGGGCTCAACAGCGCGTCGTCGGTCCAGACGAAGCAGGCGTATCTGCAGTCGGCGAACACATTCCCAGCCAGAGCAAACCGGTCGATCGTATCCGTCCGGCCTTGCATGCGGCTCTTCATCACGCCGGTGGTCCCGCCCACGCGCCCGCCGGCGAACAGGTTGCCGATGATACGGCTGTGGCGCGAGATGGGGCCAATCCGAAAGCACCGATCTCCGCCGAAGACCGAATTGTAGGCGACTAGTATCTCTGCAATCGACATCTCGGAGAAGATGCCGATATTGCGGCAGTTCTGGAACCGGTTGCCAATCACCTTGATGTTGCGATCGTCGCTGCCGCCGTCGGCCCAATAGCCGCTGTCCGCGCAGTCTTGAATGACATTCTCGGCGATCAGCACGTTATGAAAGTTGCCGGTGCCAATCCCTTTGCCTTTGCCATGAGCCCACCCGCCGCCCCAGACGTGCGGACCGATGTTTCGGATTGTGCAATAGCGTACGCTCAACTGCTGCTGCGGGTCTCGTTTTCCCCAAGCGGAGATGCCGCAAGTCCTGCCGTTCTGAATCAGGCAACCGGTAATCTCACAGGAAGAGCTGTGAATCTGGACGCCGGTTCCGGAGCTGTAGATGTGCTCGTTGGGAGCCGAAGCGTAGTAGAATTTGCGCCCGCCGCCGAAACCTTCGACGATGAGATTCTGAAGCCGGATGCCGCGGCTGTCGCGGGCGACCGACACGCCAGTGAGTGCCCGGCGGACGCACAGACCTCGAAACGTCAAATGCAAACAGCCCGAGAGCGAGATGCCGGTAGATCGCACCGTATAGGCTAATTCGACATCGCGCGGCGTTTGTCCCTCGGGTAATCGAACGAAAATCCGGTGTTGAAGCTCCGCCGGATGGACGACCGGTTCGGCATCTTCATCCGAGCCGTCGGTGCGACCGTCGTCATACCAGATCCACTGGTTGGCCTTCAGGAACTTGGGACAGGAGGCAGTGATGTAGTCCTCCGATTGGGTCTCCTCGCTGTCGGCATGGGACAGATCGGCCATCAAACCGGCCCTTGGGTGGCTCGGCACGATCTGTAATCGTGCACCGTTCTTGAACAACTGGCAGGTTCCCCAGCGAGCGCTGCCGCCGCGCGATCCGTCCCAGACGTACCAGCCAGGGTGAAGCTGGTACGGATAGCAGTTTTGCATCAGTTCGTTCCCTGTGCAGTCCTTGTCGGGATCATGGCGAGTCCACCAGATGTTGTGGATCTCGCCTACGCCGAATCGCTCGGAAGTGAACCGCCGCCAGCCGTCGGCCGGCACGACTCGGCTGCCGTCAATCACGACGGCTCCCGGCGGAGCATCCGGATCGGCGCGAACGACGATCGGTTGTTCGGCCGTCCCCTGTTTCCCTTCGACCAGCACTTCTTCCCGATAGACACCGGGCAAGATCGTCACGACATCGCCGGGTCGGGCATGGCTGATAGCCTGAGAAACCGACCGATGATCTCCGCCGCCATGCGTATCGACCACGATGTCTCGTCCGTCACAGGGAATCGCGATCGTCGCGAGAAGGACACCTAACCAAGTTCGTTGGATCATTTGCGCCATCGGCATTGGAGTCTCCGCTAAGAACGATGGTCTCGCCCGGGAAGGCGGCAAACGTAATCGGGGCTGACGGCGTCCCGGAGACCTGTGGGTCGATCACGTACCTGTGGCCCTGTCCATTGGCTCCGATAGCGTCCAGATGGTAGGTCGCGTCTCCCTTGCCGGAACACCACGTTGCCAGGCTTCTCGTAGCCGGCCGCCTGCAGATCGAAAGAGTGGATCGCGCCCTTCCACTTCTCCCACTTCCCCTCGAGCACGAACGTGCCGTCGAGGATCGGCTGCTCGCCGGGATACGCCATGATCGTGATCGGCTTCTCCCACGACTCGCCACCGGTCCTGGGCCGAATCGTGTTGCCCATGACGTGGTACACGCCGCCGCGAAGCAGCATCCGGTCGCCAGGTCTGAGCTTCAGCGAGGCCGCACGGAGGTTATCACCGGGCTTCACCGTGATGTCATCCGCCGTTGCGAGCAAGGCGGACACCATCACCAATGTCAGCATGAGTGGAGTGATGTGGACGGTTCCGATCATGGCTGTGTCCTTGTTTTGGTACGGAGATCGATCGGCTCACGAAGACAGCCTCAGGCCGAAACCGGGCGCGTCGGGGACGACCACATTGCCGTCGTCGAACTGCCATGCCGAGTAGTCCATGCCGGTAGCCGTACCGGGGATTCCCTCGACAATCAGCACGTTGCCGACACCGGCGGCGAGGTGGGCGCAGTAGTAGGGCCGCGGCGTGCCGGCCCAAGTGTGGGGCGAGGCGGTCACGCCGGCTTTGACCAGCTCGTCCATAACGCGCCGCCATCGCGTGAAGCCCACCCCGGCCAGGTCCATGTTGAACACATCGACGAGCTGCTCGTCGGCCAAAGCGAACAGTTGCTCGATGTGCTTGCGGGAATAGGAGCCGTACCGCCAAGGTCGCTCCGCCGGGCCGCCGCCGGACTCGCCTTCCATGATCAGGGCCTTGCAGCCGACTTTCGCCATGTGGTCTCGTAGCCGCCGAAGATCGTCGCGGTTCTCGGAGAACGGTTCTTCGATGATGTACAGCCCCGAGTCCTTGACGCCCGTGACGTAGGCCAGAAAGTCCTCGACCGAGTAGCTGTCGTTGGCGTCGACGACAATCTTGCATTCGCCGAATCGCTCACGAACGGCCAGGGTAATCTCGATGTCCCGACGTTGGCCCTCGCGCTTGGGCATGCAGTGGAGGCCCCGACCCAACTTGAGCTTGAAAGCACGGTAGCCGCTGTCGTAATCATCCTGGCACGAGGTGAGCAGCCGATCGATGCCTCGCAGCTTCCCGGTTTCCTCCAGATCGTCAAAGTAGATAGCCGCACTATAGATGGGGACCTTCCGCGTGCCATGGTTGCCCAGCAAATCGCAAACCGGCCGATTGAGGATGTGGCCGACGAGGTCATGGAGCGGGAGGTCGAGGGGAGCCGCCTCATCGGCTGTGCCGTGGGTCAGATCGAACAAGTCCGAGACTTTGGCCCCCACAAAGCGCCGTGCTTCGCTGTCGGGCAACCCGGACATAGCGCCGCCCTTGACGCCTTGGTCGGTAGTGAGTACGCGAATCTGCCGGCCGAACCCGCGGCCGACGCGTTTGCCAGTCCGGTTGCGGCCGATCGACCGGGCATAGCGATCGTTTGACCGTCTGGCCTCGATCTTGGCAATGCGGTGGGCCGCCAATTCGCGCGCGACGACGGCGGGATCCAGCGCGGGTCGAGTCGTGGATGCCGTCAGATGCTCGTCGCCCTTACAGAAACCAGCGGCGCTACCGACTACAACTGATTTGAGAAAGGTCCTACGCTTCATGAATTGAACTCCTCGGGCCGTTTGCAATCGTTTTCTGGAATTCCCTGGTTTTCGTCCGAGGTGCCGGTTCTTGTTCATCGTCTCGCGCCTCCTGTGTCATTGTGCCTCATGCACGACTATCCCTTTACCCAACTGGATTGAGCACGGACCGTCATGGGAAGCTCAGGGGGTTCTGTGGATCGGTGCCGGCTTTCTTCTCGTCCGCATCGGTGTGGCCGTCGCCGTCATCATCTGTGTCGGCGTTGTCCCCGGTTCCATCGCCGTCGGTGTCGCGCCATTCTTTCGGATCGCGCGGAAAGGCGTCCCAGGGAATCGCCCCGGCATTGGGGAGACCGTCGCCGTCCCAGTCCTGCTCGTCGCAATCGGGCGTGCCGTTGTTGTTGCGGTCGTCGGCCTTGCCGTCGGCATCGAGGTCGGCGTCGAGGTTGTCGCCGATGCGGTCGGCGTCAGCGTCGGCCCACTCCTCGCGCTCCAGGGGCCAAGCGTCCCGGGCGTCGGGTACCCCATCGTTGTCATCGTCTGCGTCCAGGTGATTGGCGGTTCCGTCGCCGTCGGTATCAGGCAAATCACCGGCGGTGACAATCAGGGCCAGATCGATGGAGAAGGGGGGAGCGGTAACTGTCCGGCGGCCTGCTTCCGCTGCAAAGGGCGCCACAATGGCGCCGTCCGTGGGTCGATACCAATAGCCGGTCGAGGAGGTGGGAACGTCGATTGTCACCCCCAAACCGTGGACTTGTCCTCGATCGTGGCTCCAAGTATGGCGTGCCCTGCCTTCCGTGTCGTCTGCCTTCCGGCACTGCTGGCATGTGTGATGATGGAAGTATGCGGCCGCGCACCGATCGGAGCGGAGCCCGTATGCGCGGACGTCACCGGCCGTGGCGCCGGACAGCGGAACCTCAACCACACGCACATCGCGGTCCAGTAGCGAAGCAAAGTCCTGCATCACACGGATGTATTGCCGTTCTTGGGGCCCGATCCAGAGGTTTCGCACGTGCCCGTCTTTCGCGTAGGACGTCTCCCAGAAGATGAAGCTGATCTCATTGAACATCGCCGTCCAGCATCGTACCCGCATTCGCCTGGCGCTGCCGGGATCCCACACGCCGCCCACGCCTTCGGCCGATCTGTCTTCGCGGCCACGGTAGTTGCCCTGTTCGCCGTAAACGACCGGCTTCCCGAACTTCTTCGTGCTTCGCACCCGGTCGGCGGTCATTTGATCCGATACGAGCTCCGGTTCGTTGCCGTACCAGTGCGGGGCGTTGACTTCGATACCCGGTAACTCCGGACGCTCCCAACTCGTGGTGATGGGATGGTCATACGGGTCGATCGATTCGAGGTAGGGGATGACGATCTCGTACCAGCGGGCGTCCGCGTGTTGTTCGTTGAGAAACTGCCAGAGGTCGACGTAAGCCCCCCAGCGATCGACACTGTACTTGATGATCCGTCGGACCTTGTCCATCCCCTCGCGGTTGTCGGGCTGGTCGTTGAAGACCTTGGTATAGCCGAAGATGCCGTAGAAGTTCCTCAGCCCGTACTTCCGCGTCATCTGCAGCAGTTCGTCCACCATTTGGGCTTCCTTGTAATTGACACGGTCCAGGCCGGACTCCCAAGCGACCGGGCCGGTGTAGAGGACCTTCATGCCGGCGTTGTTGGGGCTGAAGCGCCACATGTTGAAGCCGGCACGGGCATATCGCCCGATCTTCACGTCGCCGTTCTGGATTCCCATGGAAGGCCCGCGAGCGAACATTGCGCCTGCCGGCGGTCTGGGGCGCGTTCCCGCCGGGTCCGGACGGAACGGCCCGTCCATCGCCAAGCCGTCGAGAACAGATCCGTTCTGGTTGCCGTCGCCGATGCCGTGTTGGTAGCCAATCGGGAAGTACGCACTGCCATCCTCGAACACGAATCGGTAGGGGTTGTCGCGGCTGATGCGCACCCATCCTCGCGGGCGCAGCCGACCCTCGACCACCGCGAACGTGCCACTACCGGTCGCTTCCGCACCGGCCTCGTTGCGGAAGACGTACTCGAACGACCACTGGCCCGTCTCGCTGGGCGCATACCGCGCCTTCCACAGGTCGGCCGGGTCGCAGGTCCAGATGGCCGGCGGCGTTCCGCGGACACCGGCGCGGGGCTCGACAGCGACCTTCTGTGGCTTGGAGGAGCCATAGAAGAACCCGCCAACCTTCGCCTTCTTTCCAGTCGGCGACGTGAACGTCAAGGCGATCGTCACGTCCCAAGCGGGGCTGGCGTACTTCCCGTCATGCTGAAAGGTCAGCTCGAACACCTGGTACGGCATGAGCTTGTCCGTGTTCCGCGTGACGTGGACATCGAGTGCCTTGGCCGGTGCCGCGGTCGCCGGGATGAACCAGCAGAAAAGCAGCAGGGGTGGACACGCGCTAAATACCAGGCAGCGTTTCAGTTTTCTCATGGTGTCGGTCGCCTTTTCTCGGGTGGATCGGTAAAGCACTGCTCGGCTGTGGTTGTCGATCTTTTGACACGTTCACCGTTCTTCATTCGGTTGCGACGGTAAACTTGACTAGGAAGGCACCGGACGGCCTCGACTGCGCGGCGCGAAGCAAGGGCAGGTCTTTTGACCCGGTCTCTCCGATGATGCACACGAACTTCCCGTCGGGATGGACGCCGATGTGGCGGCCATGGTCGGTGTCCGAGCCTCCGAAGTAGCTTCCGTAGAGCAATCGCTGACCGTCCGGGCTGAATGCCACCAGCACGGCATCTTGGCTTGCCATTGCCCCGGCCTTGTGTTCTTGAAATGCGTTGGCGGTGACCGGACAGTCGATCGATCGGAATCTCCCCGTGCAGTAAACGTTGCCCTGCGGGTCCACGACCGGACCGAAGAACCCTTCGTTTCCCACGGTGGTTCCTCCGTAAAGTGTGGCGAACGCTAGACTGCCATCGTTGTTGATCTTAGCGACCCAGCCATCACCGTCCCAAACACCTTGACCGCCGCCTTTCAGTTGCCGCTGAAAGGCGTCGGGCGTCGTCGGGAAATCACTCGATGCCGTGCAGCCGGCCACGTAGAAGTTGCCGGCAGCATCGGAGACGCCTTCCGTTTCGATCTCGTCGTTGCCGCACCCGCCGAGCCAGGAAAAGTAAACCAGCCGCTTGCCATCGGAGGACAGTTTGGCGACGTAGGCTTCTCCGGCGGGCGGCGGGCTACCGCGGGTCTTCTGAAAGGCGTCGGGAGTTGGCGTCATGTCACTGCCATGCGTGGTGCCACCGATCCAGATATTGCCGGCAGCGTCGACGCCCAGGGCGCGAATCGTCTCGTCCCCGCGACGCTGACGGTCGTCGTTGGGTCCAAAATAAGTGCAGAAGTCCACGCGGCTGCCGTCGGCCGAGAGCATCGCGACCCAACTGTCCTTATTGCCCCCGCGCCGCGGCTTGAGCACAGGCCCCGGAATCGTGCCGCGATCGGTAGGCAAATTGCTCGACACGGTGTTCCCTCCGCCGACGAGCAGCTTGCCCGAGGGCAGCAGATGGATCGCACGCCCGTTCTCATCCCCGTCGCCACCAATGTACGTGCTGTAGACCAGTTCGCCGTCCGGCGAGAGCTTCACGACAAAGGCATCAGTCGGACTGTGCGGTCCGCCGCCCCGGCCTCCGTTAAACGTCCGGTCGAAGGCGCCCGGCGTAGTGGGGAACCCCTCGCCCGCACGCCCGGAGACGAACAGTTCCCCCTTCACACTGGCGGCCGATACATAGGCGTAGTCCTCCGAGGGGCCGCCCAGCAGTGTGGACCACAGGAGCTTGCCCGATGGATCGAACTTGACGATGGCCACGTCACTGCTGCCGCCAGCATGGCTCGCACCGGTTGTTGTCGGCCAGTCGCGGCTGGGCGTACCCCCGCACATGTAGACATTACCGGCGCGATCCACGGACACGGTTCGATTCGCTGCGCCCCCGGCGCCCCAGTACGTCGACCAAGCCAGCTTGGGCACGGGACGCGTTCGAGCGTCTGGAGTTTCAGCCTGCACCTGCCAGACGCACACCCCAGCGATGAGCATCGCCAGATAGGTCTTGTGGTATCTGCGGATCATTGTCGGTTCTCCTGTATAAGGCGACCTGTGCCGCTTCGATCAGTTCAGAAGGCGTCGCGCCGACATTGGCGGGAACACCGTTCGGCTCTTCTGCGTAACATGTGCAATCTCCGTGAGTCTACCGGCCGAGGAAGTCGAGCAGCACCCGCTCAGCCACGGGATCGTAGGTGGGTTGCGACCGGTCCAATCGTTGTTGGAGGTCGAGTTGTTCACAAGAGTACCCTTAGATGTTGGTGAGTTTGCGTTGCCCCTTGGCGTCGGTCACAATCTTCACGTCCGATCCTGCTGGTGGCCGTAAGACACTCCAGGCAAACGACAGCTTGCCGCCCTCCAGGTCGAATCCTCCGCCGTGAAAATGGGTGTTGTCGTGCGGCAGGGTATCGGCGAGACTCAAGGTTGACAGGTCGATGGCCTTTTTTGAAGTCCTCCTTCGGTGTACTCTTCGCTTCACGCTACCCGCAACAGCCGCTTCAGCAGCAGGGTCGCGGTCATGGTCGCGAGCAGGTAGCCGGCCAGCCACGGCGCCAGCCCGATGCAAGCCACGCCTCCCACCACGCCAAAGAGTCGCCGCGGCTCCAGGTCCAGTTCCGTGACCCAGCCCTCCCCGTGAGCAAGTTGCGCGGGCGGGCTTGTCGTGAGGCCGGCGGAAAACGGGTGGCAAAAGGTGCGGCCGTGGCAGCGCGCCACCAGGTTGAACGCGGCGGCCGCCTCCGCCTCGACGCGCCACTCGGCCGCGGTCTGCGCGTCCGACGGTTCCATCCGCCGGATCCACCCCGTGGCCGCGCTCAGCTCTGGGGCCGGCACCACGTGGGCCAACCGGCCCGCGGCCGACGCCGGCCCGCGCAATCGCAGCACGATCTGCGCGCCGGGCCTGGGGGGAAGGTTGGGCAGGCGCTCGAACGCCCACGTGCCTAACACGGTCAGGGGCAACAGGATTGCCAGCAACGGCAGGCCTTCGGCCCGCAGTGCTTTGAGCCCCAGATCCAGCGCGGTCTTGCGCATACGTTCCAGTGCCGCCGCGTCCCGTTCGCGGCGCGCCTCCCGGCGCCGTTCGGCCAACCGGCGGCGATCAGCCCGGATGCGCCACAGCAGGTCCTGATCGGCCGCCCAGCGGCGGGCCGCCACGATCACCAGGGCGCTGGCCAGCGACATCGCGGGCAGAACCCAGCCCTCGGGCAGACGGAGCATCCACCCGCAGGTGAGATCACCGAGCCGGATCAAGTGGTCAATCCACACGGGCGTCCCCTTCCATGCGCTCGACGGTCCCCCGCGCGCCGTCCACGCGGACCGCGGTGCCGGTCGGCAAGAGATCGATCGCGCCCGGCAAGACCACCGCCGGGATCGCGCAGTCGCGCGCCACGATAGCGCCGTGCGACAGCACGCCACCCCGCTCCATGACCAGGGCCCGCGCCCCGGCAAACAGCGGCATCCAGCCCGGATCCGTGGTCGGGCAAATCAGGACGTACCCGCTTTCCAGGCCCGACGCTTCCCCGGGGTCGTGCACCACCCAGGCCGTGCCTGCGGCCAGGCCCGGGGCTACGGCCACGCCCTGCAGGCAGGCACCGTCCGCCGCGTCGTTTGATGCGCGACGGGCCGGGCAGGTCGCGAGATCGTCCAGCCGGTCCGAGTCGATCACGTCCGGCAGTCCCAGCCTCCGCCAGACCCGGTGCAGGCGCGTGCGGTCGCGGATACGGTCGCCCAGCACTTCGCGTTCGCCCTCGAAGCGATCCAGTTCCTCCCATCGCAGGAAGAAGACGTCGTCGCAGTCGGGCCGGTTCGGGTCCGCGGTGAAGGCGATGCCGGAAACCTCCGACGGGAACATCTCCTGCACCGTGACCGCCGTGCCGGAGAGACCCGTCAATCCGTTGTGACGGCGGTACGCCTCGGCCCGATCCGAGTGCCAGGAATCGAACACCGTCCCGATCGCACTCAGCAACTGTGCCCAGGGCTCGTGCGGAAACGGCTGCCCGGTGTGCTCTTCGTAAACCTCCTCGCAGGCCGAAGCCAGGCGTTGGGCCTGTTGCGGGGCCAGGGACGACGGATCCGGCGACGGCAGACCAACCCGCTCGGCCGCTTCCAAAAGCCGCCGCGCCGGCACCCCCGCCGACGCACAAAACGACGAGACGAACCCCGCAGGGACCGGCAGGCCCGTGCTGCTCATCCGGATGAGGCCCGCCGCCTTGCCACCGACCCGTTCGGGCACCGCGTCTTCGGTGCGGGCCCGGTCGCGGCCGCCAAAAAAGACGAGCCTTTCCCGCGAGCGATCCTGCGTCGGTTTCACGGCACATTCCCCCTGACGCTGGCCGCGCGCTGGCCCGCGCGGACGATCCCGGTTGCGGTCCCGAAATACACATCACCGCCCGCCGCGACGAGCGGGGTGAAGATCCTTTCGTCCCCGGACAACCGCAGGAACGTCCTCCCCGTGGTCACGGTGTCCAAGGACGTGCGCACCACGCCGCGGCCGCGGTACACGAACAGGGAATCGCCGGCAAGCAGAGGCGGGAAACGCCCCCCGAGACCGGGATACGATTTCAGGACCCGCCCGGCATCGGCGTCCAGCAGGATCATCCGCTCGTCACCGGTGACTGCCGCCGCGAACGCCCCCTGGCCTACCAGGGGTGCGACCACACCCGCCGGGTCCGTGCAGCGCCAGGTTTCCGCGCCGTCGCACAGGGACAAGGCAATCACGCCGCCTTCCGTTCCTAGGAGAATTCGCTCCCCCTGCAGGATCGGGCCCGTGGTCGGCACGACATCCAGGCGGCGAGCCCAAAGCTCCGCCCCGGTCTCTGCGTCCAAGACGACCAACAACGCCGGGTCAGCGAATGCTGCGATCACCCGCGCGTCGGCCTCCAGGGGCATGCCAACGCCCGCGCCCGCACCAAACCGCCAAAGCCGATTGGGCGCGCGATCCCCGTCCAGTGCGAGGCATTCCACCGCGCCGCCCTTCCCCGAGGCGGCCAGCAGCCTGCCTTGGCCCAGCGCGAACGTGCCGTCCGCCTCCGCGGCTACAGGCCAGGACCAGGCCGGCGTCCCGTCATTGACCCGGAACGCCAGCAGTTCTCGCTCGCTCTCCCCGGCACGTCCGGTGAGCGCATACACACAGCATCCGTCCACGGCAAGGGGCTGCCAGACCGCTAGAGCCGTACCCCGGAACCAATCCACCAACGGAGCACCGTCCGGGTCTTCGGAAAGGATCCACTTCGAGAGTCCCACGCTCCCGGCCATCTCGCACGGCGCGTACAGGGCACCGTCGAGAATCCCAATCGGAGCGGTTGGCCGGCACGCAGTGGCACTGTCCGAAGACGTCCAGGTCGCCTCCGCCCGGCCGGGGAGCGGAACGCGGTCGGTGTCGCCGCTGCGGCCCGGCCCGCCCAGGAGCCCGGCCCACACGCGCGGCGGGGGCTGTCCGGGTCCACCCGCGCACACGAGCCCGTTTGATGTGCCGACGAACACGCGGCCGGCTGCCACGGCGGGCGAGCCCAGGAAGTACTCGCCCTCGTCGGGCGGCAAGAGCGGCATCTCCCACACAACGTCGAGCGTGAGCGCGTCCAGCGCGTACAGAATCCCCCCGGACGTGACCGCGTACACCCGATCGCCGGCCAGTGCCGGCGACGCCAGGAGGGGCACCGAGACGTTCCAGGTGCCGAGGCTCCCGCCGTCTGTGTTCAGGCTGTACAAGCGGCCGTCGCGGGATCCGAAAAACAGCCGCTCATCCCCCGCCGCCACGGCGCCCAGCACCCCGCGCTCGGTCCGGAACTCCCAGAGGGTTTTGCCCGTGGCTGCGTCGAGGCAGCGGACCGCGCCGCCGGGGACACCTTCGGACCGGGCGCGTTCGATCTCTTCGGGATCGGCGCCGCGGCGCCGGAGATCGGTCAGCATCCCGTCCAGGACCTTCTCCGCCGTGTTCACATAATCGCCGTTTCCCATGCTCACGACGATCCGGCCCCTGACCACGGCCGGCGCGCCCCACACGGGGAAAGGCGTGGGCGAGCGCCAGAGTTCGGTACCTGTTTGCGCGTCCAGACAACACACTGCGCGACCGCCTTTGCCCAAGCCGATATAGATCCGGCCACCCCACGCAAGCGGCGACGATTCGGCGTCCGGGTAATCCGTGCCCCCCGCGTGCCAAACCACTCGCGGCTCGCCTGGCGGATTGGGCTTCAGTTCCAGGCAGTAGATGCCATCGTCGCCGGCGCCCACGTAGACCCGCCCGTCGCAGATGCAGGGCGAACTCTCCACGTGCGAAGCGGTCCGGAACTCCCACAGGGTCCGACCCGTGACGCGATCCAGACACACGATCCTCGCGTCGTCCGTGTCGTGCAGGCCCTCCCCGGACACGAGGAAGTCCCCGGAAATCGCGGGTGACGAAAACGTGGCGCGGTACCCCTTCAGGCAATCGGACCACACCAGGCCACCGGTCGCGGCGTCCAGGCACAGGATGCGGCCTGCGTCGCGGAACAGGCCCTTGTCCGCGGTGGTCAGGTATACGTATCGGCCATCCGATACCGGCGACGAGTACACGGCTCCGGAATCCCCGTGCGTCCAGTTCCACGCCCGCGCAGCCGGCCCCGGAACCTCGTCGAACCATCCCCGACGGTCCGGCCCGCCGCGGAACATGGCCGCACTGCACTCGTTTCCTGCGGCCGCCGTGGCGCGGCCGGTCTCGCGCAGCAGGGCCGTCGCACGCACCGCGCCGAACGCTGCGACCGCGATCATCGCGACCACCCACTTCTGGGCCCAGAGCAGGCGCAGGAGGGCCACGACGGTCCGGGGCCGGAACAGCGCCAGCAGGGTGCTGGCGATCGCGCCGGCCAGCACTCCGAGAACCACCAGCAGCGCCTGGAGCGGGCCGACCAGCACCGGCACCACCGCGACCGGTGGTTGGGAAAGGAATTCCAGGGTTGTCGCGCTCACCGGGAAAGGCATGGCTACTCGATTGCGATGTTGGGCGGCGTGCCCTCGACGCTCAGGGTGCGAATCTGCTCGGGCTTGCCGGGCAGACGCCACTTCAGCGTGACTTCGCCCGGCTTAAGCAGGCTGATAAACGTCGAGGCGTTCGCGCCCACCGGCCAAGCGCCCGTGCACACGGGAACGACCTCGCCCTGCCACGCGCGCACGGTGACCGGGCCGCGGACCCCGGGAGCCAGACGCACGTGTATGCCTGGCGCGTCTACCAGGTCGTTGTAAAAGCAGGAAAAGCTCCCGTCCGTGAACGCGGCCACCATGTCCTCGGACCCGTCGCCGTTGAAGTCCATCGACGCGCAGGCGACCACGCCCGGGGCCGCGCCATCGGTCTGCTCGACCAGTCCCGTGAGACGCAGGTCGCCTTCCTCGCCCAGGCAGCGGAAGCCGCGGTTGAAGTGATACACAATGTCCGCGTCCGTGTAGGCCAGCAGCAGGTCGGTCCGGCCGTCGTGGTTGAAGTCCACCGCACGCGCGTCCGACGCGCCGGTCGCACCCTTATAGGCGAGGCTGCCAGTGCTCTCCAGCACGTCGCGGAACCGGCCGTGCCCATCGTTCACCCAGAGGTGGTTCGCGTCGCGATCGCTTTGGAAAACGTCCAGGAACCCGTCGGCGTCGAAATCCCCCAACGCCGGGGCCGTCGCCCGCTTGCCCACTCGCATATCGGTTCGAACGGCCGGGCGAAAACCGTCCGCGGCACCCTTCCAAAACAGCGCCCCGCCGCTTCGCGGTTGGAGCACTTCCGGGTAGCCGTCGTTGTCCAGGTCCGCCGAGATGCACGGAAAAACAACTTCCCCGGCGATGCCCGCCACCGCTCCCGGAAGGTCCGCGGCTTTCCACCCGTCCCGCCACTCCAGCAGGACCGGCCGCCCCGGTGTGCTGGCCACGATCCGGACCGCGCCGTCCCCGGCCGCCCCAGCCGGTGCCAGCCCGATGCAGGACGCGACCATGTCGAGGGCCCCAGCCGGTTCGGCCACCAGGCGGCCCGTCTTGCCAAGGTGGAAACAGAGCAACCGCGGTCCGTTGGCGCACACTAGGTCCATTCGGCCGTCCCGGTCCAAGTCGACCCACGCGAAGCAGGACGAGGACGACGCGAGGTCGAAACGCTCGGTGGCGTCCTCGAACTTCTCGTCGTTGCGCACTCCCAGGAAAATCCGGTCACCCTCCACCGACGCGGCGAAGAGGTAGCGTTCCTTTCCCGGCAGCGGTTCCACCACCGCAAGTCCCGCGACGGACCGCCCCGACGGGGCGATCCCGATCTGATACGACCATGCCGTGCCCACGTTGACGGGAACCGCCCCCTCCGGGTCCGCAAGGATGTAGCGGGTCATGCGGATCAGCATGTCGGTGCCCCCTGCGTAGGTCCCCGACATCTTCTGGTTCACGCCCGTCACGGCCCACGCCTTACCCCGGACCTCGCGAGCCGAAAGCCACAACCCGCCCACATTCAGGTAGCCCAGGCGGCCGGCCGAATATGTGCCTATAAACAGCACGGCCGGCCTTGACGAGGCGGCCTGGAGAGCGCTGCGGATCGTCGGTTTCTGCTCCGCGGGACACCCCTCGATCCCGAATTCCACCCTTTCGCCTGCCGGGCCCTTGAGGGCGTCGGGCGTTGGGAAGCACCAGTGCTCCGGCGTGCCAGCCGCCAAAAGGGTTCCGACCAGGATCCGCTCGGACTGTCGCGCGAGATGGACGGGCGTGAAATCCGGATCGATGAATCCCCACGCCGAAGACGCGGCCAGCACCACGGCGGCCGCGCACGCCAGATAGAGTCCCGATAGCCTCACCACTCGAACCTCCTTTTTGCTGCATCGTGATCCGGCCTTCACCGGACGCCCGTGGCTCGTTCTACTTCGGCCGCCAGCCGGTACCGCTCCCGCGCACGTTCCTGCCAACCGAAAGAATACCGCTCCATGGAGTGGATCACCGAGTTACCCTGGAAGAAGCTTAATTCTTGAGAATCCCGCGCCAGCGCGGTGCGGACCGATGCGGCCAGCTCGCCCGAGATCTTGTTCCGGTCAAGGGCCTGCTCGAGAAATATCCGGGCCTCGGCATCCTGAATCCCCTCGATCAACGCCTCGAACCGGACGCTGGATTCCGCGCCCTTGTCCCCGGGCCACAGCAGGAACAAGACAGGCAGCCCCGTCAGCCACTTGGGAATTTCCGCGCCGCTGTAGTGGGTGTCCGCCCACTCGTCCGCCCCCACCCGCAAGAAACCTCCGCGACCCATGGCCAACGCCTTTTCAGGCATGACCCGGAAACCGAAAGGGTAGGACAACGTCCGGAGAGCGAAGCAAGTGCCGCCCGCGCGCGGGTTGGCCAAGTGCAGGATGGGGCTCTTCCAGCCCATATCATCCCGGAATTTCGGCCACCCGCCCTGCCAGCGGATGTCGGCGATGATCCTGTAGAAGCGGTCGTCCCGGGCCCACTTGGCATTGGCCATGATCTCGTGGGGCCCGGCGGCCCAGAACACGCCCGGCGCGCAAGCGGCCAGGAAGTGCTTCAAGCCGGGGTCGGCCTCGGTCTCCAACGGGAACCCCCAGACCAGGGTCTGTTCCAGGCCGCGCCCTTTCATGTGGGCCGTCAGCGAAGCGGCGAACGCCTTCCAGGCCTCCTTCTGCGCATCGTCCAGCGGGGGCGGCGGGCCCTTCACCGGGCCCTGGGCCAAGGCCGGCCCGACCACGAACGGCGTCCGTCGGCCCGAACGCTCGTCGGTCACCATCACTTTTGGCGGCGCGGGAGGCGTAGATGAACTTCGCATGCCCTGCATCACGACGAACTGGATCGCGCGCGGCATGCCCCAGTGCTTCACAGCCAGATCGACGTAGCGGTCCATGACGTCGTAGTCGAACGCGTAACTCCCGTCGCGCTTTCGCGTCCACCCGATCATGGAATCGTCGCCGTTGCCGAACTCGGTGTTCGCAAGGACCGGCACGTTGAGCCAGGTGTTGCCTGCCCGGGCGAGTTCGCGGAAGCTCGCCTCCAGGAGTTCGAAATGCTCGGCGGACCAGAGCTTGACGCCGTACTGGCGGGCCACGGCGTACGGGTTCTGCTCGCAGCCGACGAAGGTCTGGAATTCCGTCGGATCCGGCAGGGCCCAGTCCAGCACCTCGAGTTCCGCCTCCAGCCGGATCGGTTCGGCTTCGTCGGCCGTCACCTCCACCGTGCCGAGGTACACGCCGGCCGCCGCGTTTTTCGGCACGCGCACTGAGACCCAGAACGGCCGCGACGTGTCCGCCGCCATTGAAACCTCTCCCGGGGGCGCGATCCGATCGTACAGGCAGACGTCCTCGGGCGACGCGATCCGGCCGAATTTCGCCAGTTCCGTGCACTTGGGAAAGGAACCGCCCAATCCACGCTCGTCCCCGAGCCGTTCGGTCTTCCACTCGCTGACCGGGTACGGCTCCATGGGAGCAATCAGGACGGTGTCCGCGGCAAGCGCGGCGCCCACCGCGTTCTTCCACGTACCGGTTCGCGCTCCCACGCTGCCCAGCGCGCGGTCCGTGCCCACCACCACCTGGGCGGAGCACGTGCCGTTTCGGGCCGCGACCAGTCGGATTCGATTCGCGAGTTCTGACCCGGCCCGGAGTTCCGAGGACAGCACGCGCCTGTGCATGTCCTCCGCCCAGGCCTGGACTCCCGCGGGGCGGCGCGTCAGCGAGGGCACGGCCGCGGACGCGGGCCCCAGTTCCAGACGGAAGAGCCTGGCGTGCGGGAACGGCCGCTGCGGCCCGCCCCAGTTGGGCTGGATCGGGTTCGTAAGCACCACGGGGTGGAACCGGCTGGCCCGGATTTCGATCGCCAGCACGTTCGAACCGTTGCGCAGCGACGTGGCGGGAATCTTGACCCCAAGGGTCCGCGCTGCGGCTTCGGATCCCGGCTGGTAGGCGCTCTCGGAGTAGTCCGAACCGGCCGCGTCCGGCCCCAGAGGGCCGTCCGGCAGGTTTGCCCGCGCGACCTCGACGCCGTTGACCAGGGCGCGCACTCCGCCGCTGTAAACCACGCTCAGGGAAAGCACGCCCGCCCGGCCCGGGTCGTCCACCTGGAATCGCGTCCGGTAGAACGCCGACTGCAGGCGCAGGTCCACGCTCTCGTCGTACTGGCCCAGGTTGAGCGTGGTCATGCGGGCGAGGCTCCCGCCTTGGAACGGCGCGCGTTCAAGCACCCAGCCGCTGTCGTCGAAATCCACGCTCGCCCAGTCGTCCGGCGGGAATGGTCCCGGCACCGGGTCCAGGGCGCGGTGGCCGTTCAAGGTTATGAAGACCCGGTCGCGCCAATCCCCACCCTGGCCAATCTGCTTCTTCTGGACTTGGCGCATGACCTTCTGGTAACGCGATTCGCCCAGCACCTGCCGGCCGACCGATTTCATCAGGTCCGGCGAGACCTGGCTGGCCTCGAACCGATAGATGCGGCGCCAGCAGGCGGTTTCGTCCAGCACGGGATCGGCCGCGACAAGCGCCCCGGTCGAGGTGACGCCTATCGGCGGGTGACCGGCGGCATTTGTCGTTTCGGGAACCGTCCCGGCGACACGGGCGCTATTGAAGTTGGCTGCAGCGGGAGCTTCCGCCGCAGGGACTGGTTGTGCCGTTGTTCCGGCCGGCTCTTCATGGCTGCAGGCGGCGACGCACAGCATGATCACGGACAATGGGTAGAATCTGCAATTCTTTCTCACGGAATGCGCTCCAGCGTTATGAGTCGATAGCGTCCAACGGGACGGAGTGACCTGCGGCACGATACTCATCAGATGGACAGCACAACGTATCGTCATATTTCTTCAATCCGAATGTGATCGTTCACGTACCACTTGACCGTCACGCGGTCTCCGACGCGAAGGCGGGAAATCGCGTCGACGATCCTTTTCTCGGGACCGCCCCCATCACTCGGATTCCCACCGATCCAACGAGGAATGTAGCCGGCTGTCTTGCCCGAGTCCGATCGGATGATCACAAACGCTCTCCCTTTTTCCACGACAGTACCCACCACGGTTCCACGGGCAACGATTCGTCGTTCGTCCTTCGCCCATTCTTCGGGCGGATCGGTAAATTCCCCGGCCGGTGCAGCCGCGGACGCCTTCGCGGCAACGGTAACGATCACATCCTTCCGGGCAAACTTGGTGCGATCGACGACGGTAAGCTCAAACGCGTAGATGCCCTCGACGGTAAGTCCGTCTACCTCTGTGTCCGGGCTGCCCTGTTTAGCGAATGCCGGTTTGGCTCCAGGCGGCTTGCTTCTGACTCTCCACCAATGGCTGATCACGTCTCCGTCCGGGTCGTTTGTCGTTGCTGACAACAGCGTGCTGTCCTCGGGCAGCCTCAAGATTTCAGGCGTGGCTTTCGTCGCCGAAATGACGGGTGGGGGATTGGTGGGATAGACCGGCACGGTCAGCTCTTCCGAGACTGCGGTTGTGCCGTCACTGGCCTCGAACTTGAATACATGGTCGCCGGGGATGGCGATGTTGGTCACCTTGCAGGCCGTTTCGTGGGGCGACTCCAATCGCGCGGCAGAACCTGACGGCTGTTTCACAACGCTCCACTTGAACGACAGTTTATCACCCTCCAGGTCGAAGGCTCCGCCTCGTAGCAGCGTCTCGCTGTGCGGCAGCGTAACCAACACGGGAATACGATTGTGAACGTCGATGAGCGTGGGTGGCTGGTTGCCTTCGTAGACGTTCAGCAACACGTCGCGTTTCACTTCGTTGGTCCCGTCGGAAATGGTGACGGTGAACGCGTACTGTCCAGCCGCGGCAAGCCCATTCGCCTCGGTCGTCGCCGATTGGGGATTGGCGATCGCTGCGGTAGCTCCTTGCGGCTGACGTGTGACGGTCCACGAAAACACAAGTTGGTCCAACTCCGGATCCTGTGCGGCGGCAGACAGCGTGATTCTGCTGTTAGGTGATTTCAAAAACGTCGGGTTCGCCTCCCAACGCACGGCAACAGGAGCGAGGTTCCTGGCCGGATGGGGATAGACGGTCAGCACGGAGTTGCCGGGCACGTTCACGCTCAGCCGTCCGTCCGTTCCCACCGCCGTGACGCCCAGTTCTTCACACGGCTTGGAATTGACACACTGGGACAAACCGTAGTTGCCCGGAGGTAGACCGCGGAGCGTCAGCAGCCGTGGCGCGGCTGGCGGCTTTGTGTTGATCAGGACCGCGGTGATGCGGTCGTTGTGCAAGAAGGCCAGCGGCCGCAGGGACGGCTCGTCGCCCTCCACCTGGATCCGCACTGCGCCGGGGCGCACATAGTGCATGACCTGACGGAAGTTCCAGAACTGTGCGCCGCGACGAAACGAGGTGTCATCCGGCCGGAGCCAGAAGTTCTGGCCGCCGGGGCCGGGGCCGCCCAGTCCGTAGATCGACCAATATGATACGCCGCCGATGGTTAG
>JACKQG010002149.1_pt1 | contig 26175 bp, 22 predicted proteins | sample 8237621 | NCBI WGS metagenome assembly JACKQG01 (sample SAMN15677084, study PRJNA649215) | marine metagenome | biome: marine; feature: Black Sea; material: saline water; isolation source: suspended particulate matter (SPM) from the Black Sea western gyre | collected 2013-06-09/2013-06-10 | depth... | reverse complement strand
CCATGTTGATGGTCTGGGCGTCGTGGGTATCCATGTGGCAGTTGTGGCAAAAGTCACTGGTCATGGGAAAGATGGGTTTACTGCTGTTCCTGGCACCGCTCGAGTGTTTCATGATCGGTACCATTGGCTTGATTCGCCTCCTCAACGTCAAGGACCAAGATGGTGTGATCTGGTTTGCCAAGGCTTACCCCAATAGCACCGAAGAGATCAACTTCATGGCGTACTCCGGCGGTCCATTGCTGGTGACCCTGGCAAGTGGCTTTGCTCTGTTTCTGATTTTCTCTGGCGCCAAAGAGGCCATGGCAATCACCAAGCAGAAGAAGGTCAACGAAGTCGCTGCGCGCAAGGCTGCACGCGTTACTAAAAAGAAGTAGATCAAAATGTCTTTCGACCCTGTTGGCCGCCAGCAAGCCGTTCAAGAACGTTTGCTGGCGGCCAAGCGGGTTTTGGAAGGGGCGGGCATAGCCGACGCGGGCTTGGAAGTGGAGATGTTATTTGCGGCAGCCGCTGGAATTTCGCGCAAGCAAATAGTGGCAGGTTACGATTCTGATTTGAGCCCCCAACAGGCCGAGGTTTTTCAAAATTGGCTGCAACGGCGTTGTGATGGCGAACCAGTCGCTTACTTAGAAGGATGGCAAGGCTTTTATGGCCTCGAATTTGAAGTCAACCGACACGTCTTAATTCCCCGCGCTGATAGTGAATGCCTAGTCGACTCGGCATTGGAATTTATCGCCCCGACGGCCGTTGCTTGCATTGCCGATTTAGGAACTGGCTCTGGCTGCCTGCTGCAAGCCACGCTTTCGCAACGACCGAATTGCCGCGGTATTGCCGTCGACAAATCGGCCGACGCCTTGCGTACCGCCCGGCGCAATGCTGCACACTTGGGCTTGACGGATCGCATCCGTTTCGTCCAGGCTAGTTGGCTGGAGAGTCTGGCGAATAACTGCTTGCATGCCATCCTATGCAACCCTCCTTATGTGCACCCAAGTGAGCCGGTGGGGCCAGGCGTGGCCGATTTTGAGCCGACCATGGCCTTATTCACGCCGCCCGAGGACGCTTATAGTGAATACCGTCAAGTGCTAAAGCGAGCCACGGATGTATTAAAAACCGGCGGTCGGCTCTTTTTCGAAGTCGGATTTGGGCGTGCCCAGGATGTCGTCGGATTGAGTGAAGAAGCTGGCTTGGACCTTATCCGTGTGGTCAAGGACTTGGCAGGTGTCGAACGCCTAGTGGAACTGCAGCGTAATTAATTGCCGCGGTCCTGCGCCGACAACTTGACTTTAAGGCAGCGCGCGCTGCATGTAGTCCTGCAGGTGATCCAGGCAGCCTTTCTCCAAGTGCTGAAAAAACACCGCGATTTCGTAATGGCCAAGCGCCGGCGAGAGGCGTTCGCATCGCACTACCGCGCCCTCGCCAACCACGGTTTGCTCAGTGTCGCGGGCTGAATCCGGAAGCTGAATTTGAAACTGCACTCGGGTCATCAGCGGCACTGGTGATTCCGAATAAAATGCGACCCCGGATTGGGAAATGTCCCGCACGCGCAGCACCTGATCGCTGCCAATGAGCGTTAGCGGGATTTCCGGGGCATTGGCCCGCGGGTGGGCGCGGCGTTCTTTTTCCAGGGGAGTCACTTGAATCAGAGATTTTGGAGGTTGCCAGTAGGGGGAGCTACTGCTGGTAACAGCAATACAGTAGAATGGCCGCTACTGCCCGTCCATGTCCAGTAAAACCCTGGTCGGCAGCCCCAAATCGCAATGTCTTCCTTTAATCGCATCATTTTAATGGGCAATTTGACCCGGGACCCCGAGGTCCGGCAGTCCCAAACAGGCACTTTCATCGTCAAAGCCGGTATCGCCGTGAATGAGCGCATGCCTGATGGCCAAGGCGGCTGGAAGGACGAAGCCAGTTTTTTTGACATGGTGATTTTTGGTAAGCGCGCCGAGGCATTTAGCCGTTTTATGCGCAAAGGACGTACTGTTTTGGTGGAAGGCAAGCTGCGCCAAGGGCGCTGGCAAGACAAAGAAACTGGCCAAAACCGGTCCAAAATCGAAGTCATCGTCGATAGTTGGGAATTTGCCGGCGGACGTGGTGACGAAGCCGGCGGTGGCGGCGGGCAGCAGCAGGCACCTGCATCGGCTGGCGGTTTCCCTGCCGGCGCAGCGCCCGATTTCCCCGGTCCAGCCGATTTCGGCGGGGCTCCAGCCCCTCAGAATCCGGCGCCTGGTGGCTTCCCGGATGACGTTCCCTTTTAGGCGGCCTGTTTGGATCAAAGCGTGCGCGTTTTGCTTTTTGCCGGCTTGGCTGATCTAGCGCAAGCCTCGGCTGTCGACTTGGACTTGACCGCAGTTGCCGACACTGGCGTAGTGCATGTTCGCGACTTGAAGGCCACTTTTGAGCAGCGCTTTCCGTCGGCGGTTGGCACTTCTTACCAAGTGGCTTTGGATCACGCTTACGCCAACGACGATGAGCCGGTGTTAGACGGACAAGAAATTGCTTTCATTCCTCCAGTTTCTGGTGGTTAGGCCACGATCATGAATACCGTGAGTTGCAAGCTCGTGCGCTTTGCGTTGCACGAAGGGCCTATCGAACATAGTTTCGCCCGTGACGCTGTCGCTGGCTGCGACGCCGGATGTGTGGTCGAATTTCGCGGTACAGTGCGCAATAACGCTCGAGGCAAAGAGGTGGTGCGGTTGGAATATGAAGCCTACGCGCCAATGGTCCTAGCTGAGCTCCAGCGCATAGCCGACGAGGTCGGTGCCCGCCATGAAGTGCTGCGGATTGCGGTTCAACATAGTTTCGGTGTGGTGGAAGTGGGTGGCTGCTCGGTAGTGGTCGCAATCGCCGCCCCTCATCGCAAAGCGGCATTTGCTGCTTCTATTGAGTTTATGGATGCCCTAAAGGCTAGAGTCCCAATTTGGAAAAAGGAAATTTACTGCGACGGCAGTAGCTGGATTGGACATGGATCCTGATGCACCGATGCTAGAAATTCACGAAATCCCGGTCACCCCATTCCAGCAGAATTGCACCCTATGGGTGTGCACGGAAACCAATAAAGCATGCATTTGCGATTGCGGTGACGCGGAGCCGGTACTGCAGTTGGTGCGCAAATTGGGAGTGGAGGTGGAATCCATCATCGCCACCCATGGCCATTTGGATCACATCGGCGGCACAGTTGATTTGCAACGTGAACTCAAAGTGCCATTTTGGTTTCCCAGTCAGGACGATTTCTGGCGCGTCGGCATCTCGAAGCAGGCGCAGATGTACGGCTTGCCGCCGATGGAAGTGCCTGAGCCAGATCATGATTTGGTTGACGGCCAAATTTTCCGCGTCGGCAATCAACAATTACTGGTACTGCACTGCCCGGGGCACACTCCAGGCCACATGGTGTTTTATCACCAAGCCAGTGAGCAGCTGGTTGCCGGCGACGTGCTGTTTGCCGGCTCGATTGGGCGCACTGATTTCCCAAAGGGATCCTTCCCCGATCTGGAGCGCTCGATCAAAACTAAGATCTACACCCTGCCAGGTGAAACTCTGGTGCACTGCGGACACGGCCCGACCACCACAATCGGCCACGAAGCAATGAGCAATCCTTTTGTGCGTGCATAGCCAGCAGCAGTATCCTGTGCAAGCAATGGAACGCGAAACCCTTGAAGTCGACGTATTGGTCGTGGGCGCTGGCCCAGCCGGGCTTGCTTTTGCCATTCAGATGGCACGCGATTGCCAGGAAAAAGGGCTCGAAAAAGCCATCCTGGTGTTGGATAAAGCCGAAGAATTAGGCCATCACACTTTGAGCGGCGCGGTGATGGATCCGCGTGGCATTTTGGAGATGTTCCCGCACGCTGAAACGGATGGTTTTCCCATCGACACCAAAGTCAGCGACGACGCGATGTGGTGGTTCAGCAAGGCAAAAAAACGCGTCTTCAAAGGTGCGCTGTGCCCGCCGCCGTTTCGCAACCAGGGCAAGTGGATTATTAGTGCCAGCTCAATGGTGAAGTGGATGGCAGAAAAAGCCGAAGCCGTGGGCGTCGAGGTTTATCCGGGATTTGCCGCTGCTGAAATTTTGTATGGCGACAAGGGCGAGGTTGTGGGCGTGCGCACGGTGGATCAAGGCGTTAGTAAGAGCGGCGAAAAGAAGAGTAACTTTCAACCGGGTTACGACATCAAAGCGGAGCTGACGGTGTTCGCGGAAGGCACCCGCGGATCTTGCACCAAACAATTGATTCGCGACAAGAAGCTGGACGAAAACAGTAATCCGCAGATTTGGAGCGTCGGCGTCAAAGAGATTTGGAAGATTAAAAAGGACATGGCGGGCCAGGTCTATCACACCGGTGGTTGGCCGCTGGGAAATAAGGCTTATGGCGGCGGCTGGATTTATGGCTTGCCCGACAACCGATTGTCCATTGGCTTTGTAACCGCGATGGACCACGGCGATGCGTCTTTTGATTACCACGCCAAGATGCAGGAATGGAAAACTCACCCGGCCATGCGCGAGTTGTTGGAAGGCGGAGAGTTGGTCAAATACGGTGCCAAGACCATTCCCGAAGGTGGACTGCATAGCATGCCACGCTGTTGGGGCGACGGTTTCATGATCGTTGGCGATAGTGCCGGAGTCATGAACACGCAACGCTTGAAGGGTTTGCACCTGTCGATTAAATCCGGTGCTTTGGCAGCTCAAACTGCGGCTGAAGCTTTTGTTACTGGCGCCGTTTCTGCCGCCGAGCTGTCGCGTTTCGATCAGAAGTTTGAGCAGTCTTGGGCTTATCAAGAACTGTACAAAATTCGAAATTTCCGCCAAGCCTTCCAGAAATCCTTTACCTGGGGTTTTCTGCGCGGTGGTCTCGATATGTTGTTGGGTGGACGTCTACCTGGCAAGCTCGGATTGCAAAGCGATCACGAGCGTTACACCAAGTGCGGTGACAAAATCGCCGAAGAGCGGCCGACGTTTGATGGCAAGCTGACCTTCGACAAACTGACCGACGTTTATTTCTCCGGCAGTATTCACGAAGAAGATCAGCCTTGTCACCTAGTCGTCCCTGACCCCGATCTTTGCGTCAACCGATGCACCGCTGAATACGGAAACCCGTGTCAGCACTTCTGTCCTGCGGCCGTTTACGAGTGGGACCCTGGCGAAGGCGAAAAAGCTGCGAGTTTGATGATAAACGCATCTAATTGCGTGCATTGCAAAACTTGCGATATCGCTGACCCATACCAGAACATCGAATGGCTTGTGCCGGAAGGCGGCGGCCCTGTGTACTCAGGCATGTAACCCAATCGGGCGCATTGCGGCGCCCAAGCATCCACAATCAAAATGCGAACTGTCCTTACCGACAAAGTGGCCTCTGGCCGCAATGAATTAGTAGCCATCGTTGTGCCCGATAAAGCACGCGTAGCCCTTCCTGATAACGCCCCGGCTGCCAGTTTATGGAAAGCCGATTTTGGCGACAAGCCTGGCGAGATCGTGTTGCTGCGCGGCGCTCAAGGGCATCGCTGGCTGTTGATTCGTTCAACCAAAAAAGCGGCGATGACTGCGGAAGACGTGCGCATTGCCGCTGCTATTGCTCGAAACAAAGCAGAAAGCATGGATCGCACCAGTGTCACCGTCGATCTTAGCTTAACCAAGCAGAGCATAGCTCAATTGGAAGCCGCCGCAGAAGGCGCCAACATGGCTGGCTACGATCACGCCATCATGAAGGCGGATCGCAAGAAAACGGTGGTCAAGAAAATTTCGATTGCCGTCTCCGCAGCCAACGCGGAAGGGCGCAAGGCGGTCAAGCAAGGATCCATCACCGCCGCCGCCAATTTGTGCGCGCGGGAGTTGCAAAACTTGCCAGCAAATATTTTGACCCCCAAGCATTTTGCCGCTGAGGCGCGCAAAGTCGCACGCGGCAGTGCCAAAATTTCGGTCAAGATATTGGGTCGCAAAGCGATGGAAGCTTTGGGCGCAGGTTCACTGTTGGGTGTAGCTCAAGGTTCGGTGAACGAGCCGCAATTGGTGCACTTGACCTACAAGCCGGGTGGCAAGTCCAAGGGTCGCATTGCTTTAGTAGGCAAAGGATTGACCTTTGATACTGGCGGTATCAGCCTCAAGCCGAGCCCTGGCATGGAGGATATGAAATTTGACATGTCGGGTGCGGCTGCGGTGCTCGGAGCTTTCGAAGGCTTGGCCCAGGGCGCACAATGCGATTATGAAGTGCATGGCATTTTGGGTTGCGTCGAAAACATGCCTGGTGGCAACGCGCAGCGTCCTGGTGACATCGTTACCGCGATGAATGGCAAGACCATTGAGGTGTTGAACACAGATGCGGAAGGCCGCCTGGTGCTCGCCGATTGTTTGTGCTACACCGACAAAAAGGTTAAGCCAGACCGCATTTATGACGTCGCCACCCTAACAGGTGCAGCTATTCACGCGCTCGGACACCTGACCTCCGCAGTCATGGGTAACGACGACAAGTTGGTAAATGGTTTGATCGCCGCCGGTGAACGCGCCGGCGAGGCTTATTGGCAGCTGCCAATCACCGAGGATTACCGCAAGCTAACCTTGGGACAGTATGCCGATTTGGCCAACATTAACAAGCCCGGTCAGGGCGCTGGCACCATTGCTGGTGGCTGCTTCTTGTCCTACTTCGTTGGCGATCGTCCGTGGGTGCACATGGATATTGCGGCAACCGCATGGAATCACCCAGCCAAGCCGTATTACTCCGAGGGCGGCGGTAGCGGCGTAGCCACACGCACCTTTTTGGAACTGCTGCGTAGCGCTTAAGCACCATAACGAGGCTCAAATTGAGCTGCTGTAACCAAAAGAAAACCCACCCGGTTGGCAAAGCTGCCGCCAGGTGGGTTTTTGTAGTGGTAGGGGAGACGGGACTCGAACCCGTACTGGAAGGATTTTAAGTCCTTTGCCTCTGCCAATTGGGCTACTCCCCCAAGGACGCCCTGATTCATGGCTTGGCAAACAAGCGAGAATGATGACGTCGATAAGCGGGTTGGAGGCGGCACCCAGATTCGAACTGGGGATGATGGATTTGCAATCCATTGCCTTAGCCACTTGGCCATGCCGCCGTACCCCGGGGCGGGATCATACCTTGCCCCGTGGCCGATGTCCAGAACTCGCAATCAGTAGTTGGGTTGCGCTATCATAGGATCGAACGGCCTCCTAACCTGGCCGACCAATAGCATGAAACGCAAGATCTTCTGCACCTTTCCGCAAGCTCTAATCAAAGAGCCGCTCCTGTTCACCTTGGGAACGCGGTTCCAGGTGGTGCCCAATATTCGTGGCGCCAGCGTTACTGAAGAACTTGCGATTCTTTCGTTGGAATTAGAAGGCGAGGACGCTTCGGTTCTGGCTGCTATTGACTACTTGGTTGAAGCCGGCGTCAAGGTAGAGGATCTTACCGACGGCGAATAATCCGCGGAAGATCTACCTTCTGGCAAGTTGGCCAGCGGGCAAAAAGAAAGGGATTTGCCATTGTGGCAAATCCCTTTTTCTAATGGCGGCGATTTAATCGTCAAAAAAATCTTCGGCGGCGTCCGTCGTCTCGTTGCCCTCTTCCGGGGTGACGTCCAAGCCGCAGAATTTGCCCCAAGACTCATCGTTATTGGCCCAATCTTGGATGAACCAATAACGCTGCCAAGAAGCGGCGATTTTTTTATTCAGCAGCGCTTTTTCCAAAAACTCGGCCGAGCCCTCTTCGATTTGATCGACTGCGTTCCAGCCAAAATTACGGTTGCTATAACAGATTTTGTAGAGCAAGTCGTTCAACGTAGTTGCTACGTAGGTCCCTTTTTTAGTGCCAAAGTCTTGCTGCATTAGCGCGTTGACGACGGCAGGGTATGCCTTGCGTCCCATCTCCACTAAACGGTCACCAGCGCGGTTGGAGAACGCGCCTTGGTCGGCCAGGAATGTTGCAAGATCCTCTTGGATCGAAATCCATTCTTCGTCACTACACTTGTCCCACTTAGGTACCGGCGGAATCAGTTTCAAATCCAACTCGTCAAAGTCCGTGATGCCTTTGGTGTCAGCAGCTTCGCCGGCAGCAGGTGGTAGGAAAGAAGCGCCCTTTGCAGGAACTGGCTTCGGCGCACTTGCTTCTTCTGGCTTAGCAGCGTTGCCTTCTGGCGCAGTTCCTGAGTCGCCGGTTCCATCACTTGTGGCGGTAGAATCTGAGTTGCCAACTTGCGAGTCTTCCAATTTTTCGGCATCTTCAAAATCAATCGGATCGGCCGTGCCGGTGTTGCCGCCAGCTGCATTGCCAGCGTTCTCGGGAGCTTGAGCCGTCGTATTGGTATCGACCGGATCATTGTCCTGACCTTGCCACCAGTACCAACCACCCGCCATAGCGCCGAGGCCAACTATACTGATGATCATCAAAGCCATCGGCGGACCACTCTTAGGTGGCGTGTGGTGACGGTGATGAGACCCGCCTTCGTCATCGCGCTCGCGAGGGGAACGCGTACCGGCAGCTTGGGGGCGTTTGCGACCTACGCCACTCGAGGGCTTGACCGGCTTTTTCATCGGGACAGGGCCAGCAACTTTCGCAGCTTTGCTTTGCTTGACTTCCTTTTTCGCTTTTAGCTGGGCAAGGACGTCGGCCCCGCTGGCTTTGGGTTTATCAGCAACCGCTTGGGCATCACGTTTGGCTTTGGCCTTGGCGATGATGGCCGCAGCTTTTGCTTTTTTCGCCGCGTCGTCATTGGCCGGAGCCGCGGCAACTGGCTCAGTGGCAGGTGCGCTGGCTGCTGGTTTGGCTGCAGCCTTAGCGACGGGTTTCAATGGCGCTGGCTTGGCAACCGATTTGACGGGTTTGGCGCCGCGCGGCGTGAATACAGGCTTGGCGACTGGCTTGCCGGCAGTCTTAACGGGCTCAGGGGAGACCGGTTTGACCGGAGCTTTAGCTTTAGCAGGCTTTGCGACCTCACGGTCTACCGGCGCGGCAGCAGCGGGGCGGTCGACCTTTTTCGGGGCGTCGCCTAGCGGCTTAGCTCCCAAAGCATCCGACGCGGGAGCGGGGCTGGCTGCGGGGGTTGGAGGGGTGGCCAGTGGCGGGATATCAACGGTGCCTTGGCAGACTTGGCAGCGAATGCGCGTCGCCGTGACCGTATCGGGGATATCACCGTAGCGTTGGCCACAGTCTAAGCAGATGCCTGTGCGTTCACTCATGGAATCAATGGGCTAAGGAGTAGGGCGAGCTCGGCCTCAATGCCTCTAGAATAGTCAACTTGCCCTGCTCCGTGTCTAGTGTCTAGAAACTTCCAGCTGCAAAGTGAATTTCTTCCCAAGGGGGATCAGCCCAAAGCCATTGAAGCTTTGGTCGCAGGCATGGCCGATCCCGCCGCGCGGCGCATTTTGCTGGGGGTGACCGGGTCCGGCAAAACCTTCACTTTGGCCCATGTGATCCAGAAATTACAGGTGCCTACGCTGGTGATTGCGCCCAATAAAACCTTGGCCGGGCAGCTTTATCAGGAGATGAAGGAGCTGTTTCCGCACAACGCGGTGGAGTATTTTGTCTCTTATTACGACTACTTTCAGCCTGAGGCCTACATTCCGTCGTCCGACACCTTTATTGAGAAGGATGCGCGTATCAATGAACAGATTGATCGCATGCGCAACGCGGCAACGGCATCGTTACTGGCCAGGTCCGACGTCATCGTGGTTGCGAGCGTATCGTGTATTTATGGCTTGGGCGACCCAGGGGTCTATGCCGATCTGGCGGTGACCATGACTCGTGGCAGTAAAGTGCGACGCGAGGCGTTGATGCGCGGCTTGGTTCGGACTCAACATTCGCGGGCTGAGGTGGATTTTCGGCCGGGTACCTTCCGCGTGCGAGGCAGCGCGGTGGAAGTATGGCCGATTCATGAGCGCGACCGCGTCTGGCGTTTTGAATTGGTGGGCGATGATTTGGACGAGATTCTGGTGGTCGATCCGTTGACCGGGGAGCTGTTGGATGAGCCGGAGCGGGTGACCATTTATCCGGTCGGGCATTACGTGCAACCCGAAGACAAAATGCCGAACGCCATGATCAGTATTCGTCAGGAACTGGATCTGCGTTTGCGCGAACTGCACAAGCAGGGGCGGGAGTTGGAGGCCGAGCGCTTAGAGCGTCGCACCTTGGCTGATTTGGAAGACTTGGAAGAACTGGGATTTTGCTCCGGCATTGAGAACTATTCGCGCCATTTTGAAGGCCGCAGCGAGGGTCAGCCGCCGTTTACTTTGCTGCACTATTTACCGCGCAATTTTTTATGCGTATTGGATGAAAGTCACGTCACTTTGCCGCAGGTTTATTCCATGGTTCGGGGAGATGCGGCGCGCAAAAAATCGTTGGTGAATTATGGGTTTCGGTTGCCTTCGGCGGTGGATAACCGACCGCTGCAGGAAGAGGAATTCGAATCCCTGGTAGGGCGGGTGATGTACGTCAGCGCAACGCCAGGCTATCGCGAGCGTGGTTTGATTAATGGCGCTGCGCCCGGCGCTATGCAGGATGAAGATGGAGATTTTTCTCCTGGTGATTACAGCATAGTCGAACAAGTGGTGAGACCGACTGGGTTACTCGACCCGATGGTGGAAATTCGTCCGGCTGCCGCGCAAGTAGAAGATGCCTGCAAAGAGGCGCGGGCAGTAGTGGCGAATGGAGAGCGAGTTTTGGTGACCACGTTGACTAAACGCAGTGCGGAGGACTTGACCGAGTTTTTTCAAGAGAGCGGCTTGCGCGCACGCTATTTACATTCCGATATTCATACGTTAGAGCGTGCCGAGCTGTTGCGGGATTTGCGTTTGGGTGTGTTTGATGTGCTGGTTGGTATTAACTTGCTGCGTGAAGGTTTGGACTTACCAGAGGTCGCTTTGGTAACGGTTTTGGATGCCGACCAAGAAGGTTTTTTGCGTTCTACTACCTCCCTAATTCAAACTTGTGGTCGAGCCGCACGCAATGTGAACGGCAAGGTAATTTTGTATGCGGATAAAAAAACCGAGGCCATTCGCCAAACCATGGCCGAAGCGGATCGACGTCGCGAAATTCAGCATGCCTATAACCTTAAGCATGGTATTACTCCGAGGACGATACGCAAAAAAGTTTCGGATTCCTTGTCGCTGTTACTGAGTGGTGAAACCGGCGCTGATGGAGAGGCCGACGCCACTACGTCGGCATTGGACGCAAATACATTGCAAGCGCGGCAAACGGAGAGTAAACAAGCGATGTTGAAAGCTGCATCAGAATTGGATTTTGAAAAGGCCGTCAAACATCGTGACGAAATGCGGCGATTGGAGGCCCTGTTACTGGAATTAGGCTCATGAGTTTTCAGCGCCAGTTGCAGACCGCACCGGCCCGTCCAGGCTGTTATTTGTTTTTTGATGACCAGGATCAAGTTCTTTACGTCGGCAAAGCCAAAAACATCCGTAATCGGGTGCAGGTTTACCGTCGCGAAGGTGCCGACGGGCGGGCGCGTTTTGCCGAGTTGTTGCAGTACGCCGACCGTGCAGAATTTCGCGTCACTGATTCGGAAATGGAGGCGGTTTTGTTGGAAGAGCGCTTGGTCAAAATGCACCAACCACCTTTGAATGTGTTGCTGAAGGACGACAAGGCCTTTTTGCTGCTGCATCTGGATACCACCCATCCGTGGCCGCGTTTAGGTTTGGCGCGCAAACGCAGCATGCGCGGCGAATTTTTTGGACCCTACCCAAACGCCGGAGCCACGCGTCGCGCCAAACGGTTGTTGCAGAGGGCATTTGGTTTGCGTGATTGCACCGACCATACTTTGGCCAATCGACGGCGTCCTTGTTTGAAGTATTCGGTCGGATTGTGCAGCGGGCCGTGCGTAGATAAGGTGACGGCGGCGGATTATCAGGAGTCGTTGCAAGCGGCGCGGCTGGTTTTAAACGGCAAGGTAAAAGACCGCATTTACCAAGAGCAAGAGCGTATGGAATCGGCGAGTAGGGTGATGGAATATGAAATTGCCTTACGTGCACGCAATCGGGTCAATGCATTGGAGGCTTTGGCGGAACCGCAAAAAGTTCGGCTTCAGGCCGGTCGCGATTTCGACGTGCTGGGTATCGATGAGCGCGGGTCGTTTGCGTTACTTGAATACCGCGACGGCGATTGGGTGGCGACACGTTACGGTCGCATTCCGGTGGTGGAAGCGGCGGCGGCGATGGTGAGTGAATTGGTGCCCGCTCTGTATCGTGTCGGCGCGGAGATTCCGGTAGAAATTTTGGTTCCCGCCATGCCGGATGAAGCTGACGCCATTCAAGCATGGTTGCGGGACCAAGCCGGCCACGCGGTGCAAATTTTGGCCCCAGCGCGTGGCCAAAAGCGTGCATTGGTACGCATGGCGGAAAGTAACGCGCGCGCCCGACGCGGCGAAGTGGCGAGAGTTTCCTGGCCAATTCTTGCGCGGCGTATTTCTGAAATCACCAATATGGATCCGCCCGCGGTGGTGGATTGCATTGATGTCAGCCATTTGCAGGGCCGCGAACGTGTGGCATCAAAGGTGCGCTTTGTTGAAGGTAAAGCAGAGCGCGGGTCTTATCGCCATTATTTGGTAGGCGATGGCCATGGCAACGACGACTTTGCTGCTATGCGCGAAGTGGTGGGGCGGGTATTGAATCGGGTTGGCGAGGATGGACTTGCCGATCTGATCGTATTGGATGGCGGCAAAGGCCAATTAAGCGCCGGCTTGGATGCGGTCCAAGAAATGGGCATACCAGCGCCGTTAATTTCCCTCGCCAAAGCGCGCCGCGGCCGAGGTCCAGTTCAGGCGGAAGAGCGCTTGTTCATGCCTGGCAAGTCGGATCCATTCATCCTCGAACCGCAAAGCCCGGAGCGTCTATTTTTCGAACGCATCCGCGATGAAGCACATCGCTTTGCAATTACTCACCACCGCAAACGTCGCGAAAACCTGCGACTGGTGTTGGAGCAAATCCCAGGCATCGGTCCAGCCAAACGCGGCGCCTTGCTAGATTGGTGCGAAGGCGATTTAGCCAGGTTGCGCGACGCCCCGCGAGAGATTTTGTTGGAATTGCCAGGGATAACGTCGGGCTTAATTGACTCCATGCAAGAACACCTTTACGAAATCCTCCCCTGATAGAAATGGAAATCGTCTCCACCGAAACTAACGTTGGAAATCTTAGGCGCATTTACTGCGAGGGCCTTTTGAAACAGCAGCCAAATTCGATTTTGGATGTTGGTTGTGGAAACGGGCACCTATTAAGGTATTTCGATCAAAGGGGAATCGCCGTAACCGGTTTAGAAAGCCATGGACCTTCCCATTTGGAGAAATCACTAGATGATTTGAATTGGGTGGCCGGAGACGCCGCAGCTTTGCCTTTCGCCGATGGGACTTTCGATTGGGTTTCCATGCGCCATGTGCCGCATCATTTACAGAATCCTCGTTTGGCTTTGGCCGAGGCACTTCGGGTTTGCCGAAGTGGAATTTACGTGGCAGAACCATTTTTCGACTTGGCTATACCAAGTCAGGCCAACGCGCAGCAGTTGGATTTGTGGCTTAAGCGCCAGCACCGAAAAAGTGGCATGGTGCATCACCCCAATATTCATTTCGATGGGCTGGTGGATTTGCTGCCGCTGGATCAGGTGGCAGGCATAGCGTGTGCCACCATTCCCGCCCTCGGTTGTCGAGACTTGGAGACCTATTTTGACGGCAGCACGGAGTGGCTAGATCGGCTTCCTTCGGATCATGCCGACCGCCTCGAATTTCAAAACATAGCCCACAAATGTCGACGCTCTGGACTGGGTTGGAATGGGTCGATCGTGCTGACGGTTCCCAAAAAAACGATGGCCTAAGCGGCCGATTTCCCTCTCCAGGTGTGGCTAGGGCCCTATCATCCGAGCATGGATTTGGAACCTCAGGCACCTCTCAGGGAGAAGTTTTTGCCAGTTGAAATGGATGAGTTAGCGGAAAATCTAATTCAGGATTCCCAGGCCAGTTTGGGACCGGATTTTGAGCGCTTTTGCAGATTGTTTTTGGCTTTGCACCGGACCAAATTGGCCGGCCAAGTTTTGGAGTTGAAGCGTTGTTACCGAGAATTTGATCCGGATCGGGATACGGTTTCGGCAAAGACGGTCAGCGCTAAGCGGCGGGTGGAGTTACGTCGCCAATTGCAGCCAAAGTTGAGCGAATTATTGCGTCAAGCAAATTACGTCGAGCTGTCGCCCGAAGAATTTCAGGCGGCACTGAATAAGACTTCGCCGCGCGGCTTGCAGGTGTCCGTCAACATCGATGATTTTGACGAACTGGGCCTGTATTTTCGCGGCATGGGTACGCGGGTGGACGAAATGCGTGATTGGCGTTCGCTGTATTTGAAGAAGCGCTATTGGAATACGCCAATTTATCGCCGCCTTTTTTTGTTTTTTAAGCTGCGCCCTGACGAGAAGAACACTGAGCAAAGCAATTTTCTTTATTTGAAAATGTTCCGCGATGTACCGCAGTCGGACTTGGAAATGTTGCTGCCCAACACCAAGGTGCGCATGCGAGTTTTTGACAAGGTTAAGTTGAGTATCACTGGCGGGGGTGGCACTGTCAGCGGGGTGATGGCTACGGTGACCAAGATCGGCGCTGCGGCAAACCCAGCCACCTGGCTCATTGCTATCGCCGGTTTGGCCGGAATTTTATGGCGCCAGGTGACCAAGGTATTTGCGCAGCGCACTCGCTATATGGCTGATCTCGCCCAACAGTTGTACTTTTGCAATTTGGACAATAACTTCGGCGCCCTAGTGCATTTGTCCGACCTGGCGCGAGACGAAGAGGCCAAAGAAGCTCTACTGGCTTACACTTTTTTAGCCACTGCCGGAAATGGCTGTAACCAGTCCCAACTGGATCAAAAAATCGAAAAACACCTCGCTGAGGTTTACCAAGTCGATGTGGATTTTGAGATTGAGGATGGCCTTAACAAATTGCGACGGGCCGGTTTTTTGCAGGATGAGGCAGGCTTGTTGCGTGTGATTTCGCCAGCTGCTGCCATTCAAATGATGGAGGAGCAGTGGGCAAGCCGGTTTGCGAAAAACAGGTAAAATCCATTTGCCCGCTGGTCAATATATTTTCATTGTTGGGCGTGACATTTCCTTCGGTGGGGCCGACGGTGTTTATTAAAAGCCTGGTGGAGTAACGATATGGGAGCCTGATTGTGAAAGTTGATGGAGTCCACCATGAGGGTTAGCCGTCCGTTTGGTATTGATTTCGATATACGGATGGGCGGCTGCCTGTCCAGCGTAGGAAGGTGTTGGAAAAGGAAAATGGATTGGAAAAGGCGATGCGAGAAGCAATTTGAGTCATGTCGAGCCGCGTGGTTGCCAACAGATGCGCCGCATGATGCATGCGTAAATGCATGACGTGCTGAATAGGGGAGCGACCGATAGATTGCGCGGATAAACGACGTAAATGCTCCTTGCACAAGCCAGCCTCCTGAGCCAAGCGATGCAAAGTCCAATCGGAACCCAAATCGGCCTCCACCAACTGCCACAGTTTTTGCAAGCGATCCAGACGACGGAAGGGCTGGGCGAAAGTGCTGACATAGCTGTGAATGAGGTCCACCCAATGGCGCAATGGCAAGGTGGATTCAGCGTGTTTCGCCTCGGATATGATGCCGTGCATGGCATGAACCAAAGCTGTAGAGTCAAACTCGTTCAGGGTTGGCGAATGCAAACTGGCGATGGGATCGGTGGTGGTTAGATCTTGGTAGCGCACCCAACAAAAGTCCCATTTGGCGCGTGATTTGGCGCGCATAGCGTTGACCATGAATGCAGGCTGTAGGCAGCCGGTTCCCACTTGAATTTGGCGCCAAATTCCGTCGACTAAAATTTCACCCGCGCCGCCGAAGCAAGCCAAAAAGAAGCTACCGGATGGCTTTAATCGCACAATTTCCATCGGCTTTGCCGCATGCATGATGCCGCAATGGGCGATTTTGTGACGGCGTAAGTCGGAACAAAGCGGAGCGTCGGCGAGCCAGGACCGCGGGTCGTAGGCGCTAGACTTGACCAAAGAATGGGTGGTCGCTGCGCCGAGGATGTGTTTTTCGCGTATCTGATTGTGCTTGTGCATCATGGACATTGCGCCCCCGGGAAGCGAGTATAAAGGGGTGCTGGCTGAGCCGGCAAACCTTCGATTGAAAAGCACATGGCGACCATTGCAGTCCTCGGCACCCTCGACACTAAAGGTCAGGAACACAATTTTGTTGCGGATCAAATCCGGCAACGGCAACACGATGTGTTGATGATTGACGTCGGCATGATGGGAGCGGATGGAGTCGCTGTCGATATTTCATGCCATCAAGTGGCTGCGGCGGCGGACGTCGATTTGGCTGGGTTATTACTACGCCAAGATCGTGGCGAGTGTGTTGCAGCGATGGCCAAAGCTGCGCCAGTGCTACTCGCGCAGTTGCAGTTGGATGGAAAAATTGATGCGGTGATTTCTTTAGGCGGCGGTGGCGGCACCGCCATTGCGAGTGCCGCCATGCGCGTGCTGCCGCTTGGTTTTCCAAAGTTGATGGTTTCGACATTGGCTAGCGGCAATACTGCACCATACGTCGGAACCTCCGACCTGGTCATGATGCCGAGTATCGTGGATGTGGCAGGGCTTAATCGCGTTTCTCGCATGGTTTTTAAGCGTGCCGCCACGGTCATTTGTGCGATGGCTGAAAGCGCAGCTGGAGAAGCCTCTCAGTTGCAAAAAGAAAACGCTGATGACCGCCCTCTTATTGCCGCCAGCATGTTCGGAAATACCACCGATTGCGTAAATTTCGCAATTCCGCCACTCGAGGCTGCTGGCTATGAAGTATTGGTTTTTCACGCCACCGGCATCGGCGGACGCGCCATGGAAGGCCTGATTCGAAGCGGCATGGTAGTAGGTGTATTGGATATTACAACCACGGAATGGGCCGACGAATTGGCGGGCGGAGTCTTATCCGCCGGAGCCGATCGGCTCGACGCAACTGCCGCCGCCAATGTGCCGTCGGTAGTGGTTCCCGGTTGTTTGGACATGGTCAATTTTGGCGAGCCCGATACGGTTCCCGCCATTTACGCTGATCGTTTGTTTTATCACCACAATCCTCAAGTTACGCTGATGCGGACCAATCCGGAAGAGTGCTCGCAGTTAGGGCGCATTCTGGCGGAAAAAATCAATCGCTATCAAGCGCCAGTGAGTGTGCTTTTGCCGGTGAAAGCCGTGAGTGTGATCAGCGCCCCAGGACAACCCTTTCATGATCCTGAAGCAGACTCAGCGTTATTTGAAGCGCTGACCCAAAACTTAAATCCGAACGTTGAACTTTTAGCGGTGCATTGCGCCATCAACGACAAGGTTTTTGGCCAAGCCTGTGCCCAAGCCCTGCTGCGAAACCTACAACAAGTCAAACAGAATGCCTAAGGTCAAACATTACGGAGTCTTTCAATTTAAGGAAGGCGTGACGGACGAAGAAGTGCAAGAGTGTTTTTCGCGTATGCACGGTATGGTGGACAGCATTCCCGGTTTGCTGGATTTCAACTACGGTCCTTACGACAGCGCCGAGGGCATGAACGACGGCTTTACCCACGGCTTCATCATGACCTTTAATAGCCCGCAATCTCGCGATGAATACCTTCCTCATGAACACCATGAGCAGGTCAAAAAATATGTAGTCCCTAAATTGGAACGAGTGGTGGTTTTTGATTTCAATTTGCAAAATGGAGAGGAAGTATGAGACTGCTTCGAACGTTACAAATTGGCCTTCTCACCTTGACTTTGTCTGGCACCTCAATCGCGCTGCAACGCGATGTCGAATCATTGTTCGACGGCAAAACCCTAAACGGCTGGGAAGTGCGCTCTGGCGAAGAAGATTGGTGGCGGGTTGAAGATGGCAAAATCGTCGGCGGATCGCTGCAAAAGCAGGTTCCGCACAATACTTTTTTAAGCAGTACTCGTTCCTTTCAGAACTTCGAATTGGAGTTTGATATCCGCATAAACGGAGCGGGCGGTTTCGTCAATTCAGGTTTTCAAATTCGTAGTATCCGGGTGGAAGGCAACCATGAAATGAGCGGCTATCAAATCGACGCTGGCGACGGTTGGTGGGGAAAAATGTATGACGAGTCGCGGCGCAATAAGGTGATTGCCGAACCCATGGATCAAGCTGCGCTAGACGCTGCTGTGAGAGGGACGGATTGGAATCGCTATAAAATTCGAGCATCGGGTCGACGTATTCAAACTTGGATTAACGGTGTTGCCGCATTGGATTTCACCGAGTCGGATTTCCAGGTACCGATGGATGGGCATTTCGGATTGCAAGTGCACGGCGGCGGCAAAGCGTTGGTGGAGTTGAAGAACATTGAGGTGAATGTGCTTCCGCCCACCGCTGGCGCGATGACCTGGCGCAGATGGCAAAAAACTCAAAGTGTGCAAGATCAAGGCAAATCGCCGATTCGCCCGGCTGCGGACGAACTGGCTGGCTTTGATGTATTAGAAGGATTTGAAGTTGAATTGGTCGCATCCGATCCGATGATGCAAAAAGTCGTCGACATTAATTTCGACGACTCCGGTCGCATGTGGGCCATCACAGCCGTCGAATATCCGATTGATGGCAACGAATCCAAAGACGTCATCAATCTTTACCGTCAAGGCGGCCGTGACCAAGTCCTGGTCTTCGACGAGGTTTGGAAACCGGGTCCCCACAAGCCGCGTGTATTTGCCGATGGCTTGTTCATTCCCATGGCAATTTTGCCGGAACAAAATGGCGCGCTAGTCGGCATGGGCCCAGACATACTGCGCTTCACTGACGATGACGGAGACGGCAAAGCTGACCGCCGTGAAGTGGTTCTCAGTGGCTTCGGTATTCAAGATTCCCACCTCTTGCCGCACCGCTTTAAGCGCATGCCCGGTGGCTGGATCTACCTTGCCCAAGGGGCTTTCAATTCCTCAAACGTAAAAACCAAAAATGGTGACGTGGTGGCGTTCAATAAGTGCAAGATCGGGCGTTTCCAAGCCGATGGCAGCAAGTTCGAAGTCGTTGGCATTGGATTGAATAATATTTGGGGTTTTGTCATCGATCGTTTGGGTGACAAATGGGTGCAAGAAGCCAACGATTTGGGTTTCCCGATGACGCCGTTTGAACATGGCATGAGTTATCCTGGCATCGGCAGCGAAAAATTCCATTCACATTCGCCGTGGCGACCTGCGTTAGCTGAGTTTCGCATGGGTGGCACCGGTTTGTCTGGTTTGGCCCAATCGGGAGATCGCAACGGATTTCCTGCACCATGGGACCAGACCTTCTTTTTAGCCAATCCAATTATTAGTTCTCTGCAATCTGTGCAAGTAACCCGCAGATCAGACCAGCCGCAACACGTGGAGCTCAGGCGCGTTGCCGATTTGTTGGTATCCGAAGACAAAAATTTCCGCCCGGTTGCCATCCACTTTGGCCCGGATGGTTGCTTGTATGTAGTGGATTGGTACAACCCGATTATTTCGCATAACGAAGTCCCTCGAAACCATCCGTCGCGCGATAAAACTAGCAGTCGGATTTGGCGTATTCGCCATCATTCGCAAGCCAAACAAGCCCCTGTGGACGTCGCCAAAGCCACCAGCGCCGACTTGGTGGATTTGCTTGGGCATGCAAATACCGGCACCGCGCGTGCTGCTTGGCATCAAATCAGTGATCGCCAAGCGACCCAGTTAGTGCCAAAATTGTTGGAACTGGTGGAGAATGCGCAAGCCGCCACCGAACACCGTTTGCTGGCATTGTGGTCATTGCACGATCTAAAATCCATGCCGCTGCAAACGCTGCGCAAATGCATTGCAGCGCCGGAATATTCTCTGCGCCGCGCCGCCATCGACTTGGCTGGTGAACAAATTACGGACTCTACCGCTTTAGTAGAGTTGCTGGCAAATACTGCAAGCGACCCTGACCCACGGGTGCGTTTGGTTGCCATTCAAACGCTGGGGAAAAGTCGTGGTTTTAATTCCGCACTCGCACGTTTATTGCTGAGTTTTTTACGTCCTGAAAACTTAGCCATTTATCAAACCAAGCCTTCCGCGGCCGCAGCTAGCGCATTGCAAAAAGCTGACGAAAACTTGGAGTACAGCTCCATCCGCGCAATTCTTGAACAACACCCGGCAGCGGTTATTACTTGGTTGGACGAACAGTCCGCCAACTACAACTCCAATCCGATCCCGGCCGATGCTGCGTTGCAACGCTACGCCTTGTTGTGTGCCGCCGACGCCTCTGCCGCGGCCAAATTGGCACAAACTCTCAACCAACAGGATTTACAGCCCAATTCGGATGAGTTGATATACCTAGCTCGACATGCAAACCGCAAGGAAATCCAAACCGTTTTTGATCAGTGGTTAAAGCAACCAAAATACCAAGTGCAGTTGCTTCAAACCCTGCTCGATCAACGCAAGCTCTGGAATAATTCGACGTTGAAATCCTCGATTGCTGTTTGCGTTCGTCACTTGGCGCAAACTCAACCCAGCGCCCCTAATCTAAACCTGTTGTTGCGCGCGGCACGTGAGTTACGTCTGAATGAACTGGAAGGCGACGTCATTCAATACCTAAACCAAGGAATCGCCACACCCCTGGCATGTCTGCAAGCGCTTATGGAAATGGGCTGCGATGACGTCGAGCTTTATTTTCGGTTAGCCAATTCCAGTCTGCCCGGTGAAGAGCTACGCCTGAAAGCCGTCGACGCCTTGGCTGCCGTTCCAGGCGAACGTACCTTTGAATTGTTACTGGAGTTGTGGCCAACCCTGTGGCCCAAAACCCAAGCCACTGCAATGCGCTCCATGTTGGGGCAACCGCAACATGCGCGGAATTTATTGAGCGCCTTGCTCGACCACCGGATTTCCACCAAACTGCTGGACGAAGGCATGGTCAACCAAATGCGCCTGCACGCCGCCGATCAGCCTGCATGGAAAGAATTGGAAAGGCAGCTACTCGCTCAAAAAATGCCCGGCATCAAATTGCCAGGCGGAGGTCAAGATTTCCTCAAGACTAACATCACCCAGCGCGGCCCGTTCACCCTAGAAGCTTGGATTTGGTTAGAACCTGGCATCAGCAACGCCGACGGCCTACTAGCTGGTCCAAACTGGGACTTTAATTTTTCTGGCGGCTTACCACGCCTATGGTTAGGCCCGCGCGGCGACGTATTGATTTCAAAACGACCCTTGTCGGAACAAACCTGGACTCATCTGGCACTCAGTTACGATGGCAAAAATCGCCTGAACCTGTACCGCAACGGCGAATTGGAGCAATCCATAAGCGCCACCTTACCGCAGGCTAGCGCCGGACTTGAGATCGGCAAAACCACCCCAGGTGGCGGCACTGCGGCTAGCCTGACTGAGGTACGGTATTGGACCACCGAACGCAGCGCCGATCAAATCGCCGGCTATTACCAACTGCGCTTGAACCGCGAAACCAAAAACACGGATTTGCAATGGTTGCTGCCGCAGGACGAGGTCGAACTCTCCGGCAATGCCCTAATCCGACCGATGGTGCAACAACCGCCGTTGAAAAGCCAAGCCGAAGCCAAAGCTGAAATGGAGCGCATCGCCCACTTCCGCGATTTAGCCAGGGCTGACGGAAACCTTGATCGCGGTAAAAATATGTTCCTCGCAAGCTGTTTTGCCTGCCACCAAGTAGAAGGCATGGGCGGCAATATCGGACCTTCTTTGGATGGCGTTGGAGCGAAAACTGATGATGGATTATTACGCTCTATTTTGACGCCGAACGCCGGCGTGGAATCTGGCTACCGCGTCCTTAGCGTTCAAACTGCGGATGGCGAATTGCTCCAAGGCTTTTTGGCTGCCGAAGACGCACTCAGCATCACTTTGCGCCGGGCTGGTCGAGTAGACCTTAAACTGTCACGAAATTCCATCAAGAGCCTGCGCTTTGAAGAGCGCTCACTCATGCCCGAAGGCTTGCTTGACGCGATGCAACCGCAACAAGTCAGCGATTTGTTCACTTACTTACGTAGTTTGCATTGATGTCCACTGCCTCCAAATACTCGCTGCTTGTAATCATCTTGATTGCGCTCACCTTCGGCATCGTATTTGTACTTGGCACATCAAAAATCCCTGCAGCCGCCCAACCGGCGCGCATTCAAGCGCTATTTAGCGACGACATCCATCTGCTGCGCGAGCTAGCGGTCGAAGTTCCCGTTGAGTTGTCGATCATGCCGGATTTCGACGAAAAACTGAGTGCCGAAGAGATGCGCTTGCAAATTGAAGCAATGGAAAAACCATGGCAGTCTATCGAAGAACGTGCCAAAGCCATACAGCATCCTGCCATTCGCGGCGTGTCGATCACGGTCCGAGAAGGCAGCGTCAACCGCTTGCGCATGATCCGACGGTGATCCGACTTTATGGACCAGCGGAAACTTTGGTGCGCTACGAAGAAGTTGTCACGGAAAGCAATGGCAAACAACGCACGATTAAGATTACTTTTGATTTGCAGCAGTTAATTTTGATGACAGCTGAAGATGAAACTGCTGATTAGGCCTGAGGTCCAACGCGTGGAAATCGAGCTACTTTTTGGCAAAAAGTTGAACCACCCTTTCTTTCATTTCGCCAGACTTCCAAACCTGCATTTCGTTTTGTAAGTACGCCTGTTGCTGGTCAGCGCTGACCGTGGTCACGCCAAATTGAAGTGCGGCTTTGCTCAACTTGAAACTGGGTTGCGGATAACTCGCAAGTTGCTGCAAATGGGCCTTACTCGCGGATACCACGTCGTCGGCGATTTGGTCGATCATGCCCAAGCTCAGGGCTTGACACGGATCGTAAAGGTTGCCGCCGATGAGGATTTCATAAAGGTGCTGGGGATTGAGGCGGTGGCGCAAGATTGACATCATGCGCGGCGGAAAACAGGCGCCAAGCTTGATTTCTGGCAGTCCAATTCGGAGGTCAGCCTGCTGCTTGGCGATGCGGTAATCACAGCACAGCGCTAGCACACAACCACCTGCTATGGCATGTCCGTTGACGCATGCAACAGTCGGGCCGGGGTATTCAAAAAGGCGCACCGCAAGGTCGTCTATGGCAAGCAGGAAGGTCGGCAAGTCCTCGTCGCTGTAAGTCAGCATTTCCTTGAGGTTGAGCCCAGAGCAAAATGAATCCTCGGTCCCGGTGAGCAAGATTGGCTGCGAGCCAGCTAAGTCCAGCTTCTCATTTAACCAATGAAGTAAGTCGCCACCAATGGCATTGCGGCCAGGGTGGTTCATGCGAATCTCAAGCATCAACTCAATCTAATACGGCAATAGCCACCGCAACAGAACTAAGTGTTGGAATGGCGTAATTATTTAAGGAAGCTCTGATTCATTCGGGCGAGTGAGGCTGTGAGTGGAAATCGTTAGATTCAAGGCGCGAATCGAAGGCTGTAGCCTCGCTACAGCCGAGATGAAGCAACGCCGAAGCTGGCGATTTACGCCGCAGACTCGCCGATCGGAATGAATCAGAGTTTCCTTAACACCACTGCGGCAAAATGAAAAGTTCGGCCCACCAAATTGGGCCAAGAATTTGGGTTTAACTTGAGTACTGCGGTGGCCCCTCCGTTGCTGTCCAAAGTGCCATGAAACGAAGAATAGTCGGCGCCATGAAAGCCTCCATTCCAAGTGCGCTGGGTTATGCGATCGGAGGTGAGGGGGATTTCAATGCCAAACAGCGTGGGTCCAGTCCCACTGTTTGAAGCCAAAACCTTGTAATCATGATGTGCCGCCTGCTGAGTGAAATTCAAAGTGAACTCAATGGTGCCGCCTCGCGACGCAGATAGATGTTGCAGATTGGACTTCAGGAAAGGATTAAAACCAATCACGTAGGCGGTACCGGTCTTGTCTGCCAGGGGCAATTTGGTTTCAGGCGCTCCGACGATTATGTCAGCTAAACCGTCTCCATCGACGTCGCCAGCGCTAGCAACGGCTTGGCCAAATTGACCAGGAGTATCTACACCTTCTCTAAGACGCATGAGCGAACCGTTCTTGCCAGAATAAATGTAAACGCATCCAGTTCGTCCGTCGCCATAGTTAAAGTGATCCTGGCCAATGGCGACATCAGGGTAACCGTCGCCGTCGACGTCGCCGGCCATGGCTACGGCATGGCCTAAAAATCCATATTGCTGACCGTGCCATACGAATAAGGTCGACCCATCGGCGCCAGAAATTGCCACAACTCGTCCGTAACCACCGGCAACATTGTTAGTCGCGCCGGTGACTAGATCATGAACCCCATCCAGGTTCAGATCATATCCGCCATCCAAGGATCGGCCCAGGTTGTCAAACATTCGGTCTCCGGCATATTGCCAAATGAGGCTCGTTTCAGAGCCAGAATAGGAATATGCATGCACGGCTCCAGCTCGGTAAAAGCTGGCGCCGGAAAAATTGGGCGATCCAATCAAAATATCTGCATTGCCATCTTGGTTCAGGTCGCCACTGGCAGCCACAGAATGACCGCAGTGTTGGTTTTCTTCGGTGCCGTCGTAGCCCGAAAATAGTTTTGCAAAGCCAGGTTCCGGGCGGAGAAACGAAGGCGATGGAGCCCCAACTAGAATATCCGCATAACCGTCCTGGTTGACGTCACCAACTATAGCCACGGCTCTGCCCAATTCGGAACCATTTTGGGTGCCGATAATTTGGTGCAAAATGGATCCATCTAGACCCGAATAAACCCGAACTTCTCCGTAATAATCAAGTCCATATAGGTTGCCGGTGCCGCCGACGACTAAATCCGGCCAGCCATCACCATTAATATCCTGATCTCCAGCGACAGCCCTTCCAAAAAGTTCCCAGTCCGCGCCGTTTCCTTGCCACTTGTAGATGGTTGGATAACCGCCGCCTACGCCTTGCCCGGGGCAGAAACTAGCGAGGGTGATGGCGCTCAAAAGGAGCATTATTTTCACGTATGAAGTTTATCTGGAGGGCGCCCATAACTGGCCAGCAAAAGTGAAATTACGATGTTGCAGTTTCCAGCAATGGTGGGGTAGTGCTCTTGATTTACAAGGCTTAGGGGTTATTGGAGGTCTACAACCACAGTTAGCCATTTCAGTCCCCACTCCCTCTTACGACATCCTTGGGCTGCCCGCTGCAGCAGCGCAGGTGATATTGCTAGCGCTGACGACAGTCGCCTTTGCCACAGTTTTGCGGCGCCGACTGTTGTTGCTGAGCAGGGCTGCTGCGGAACCTCGAACAGGCAGTTGGGGTGGCCGCATACGGCGCTTATTGTGGATTGGATTTGGCCAATCCCGTCAGCCTCGTTATCGAGTCGCCGGGGTAGTTCATATCGTCCTGTTTTTGGGCTTTTTAATTCTGTCGCTGCGCTCCATGAGCTTGCTTGCGACCGCGTTTTGGCCCAGCGCAATCGCTTTTGGCGGCCCTTGGTATGGCGTGGTCAAGGATTGGACTGGCTTGCTGGTGCTCATTAGTTGTGCAGTGGCAGCCTGGCGACGTTTGGTGACCAAGCCCGCTCGTTACAACGACCGCAACGCGAAAAACGTTCACACCAAAGAAGCGGTCACCATCTTGGCGTTAATAGCTCTGTTGATGGTTGCAGATGGATTTTTTTCGGCTAGCCAATTTTTGCTGATATCCAATCCTCATAATCAGTCAGCTGAGCTTAGCATGCATCTGTTGGCGGCTAGTGAACCGCTCGCAACAATGGCTTCAAGTGTATTGCCAAATGACCTGACCGTGCTGACCTCCATTCATGTCTTCAGTTTCTGGCTGCACAACATAGTCCTCCTGTTTTTCTTATGCCTGCTTCCGATCGGCAAACACTTTCACGTCATTACTGCTCTGCCCAACGTCTTTTTGTCCAATTTACGGCGCAGCGGCTGGCTAAAGCCGCCTTCGTACAGTGAAACAGATTTCGACGCGTTGGAAAGCGTCGGCGTGAGCAAGTTGGAAGACTTTACTTGGAAGCAACTGCTTGATGTTTATAGCTGTGTGGACTGTGGCCGCTGTTCAGATCATTGCCCGGCGTACGCCACCGCGACGCCGCTGTCGCCGCGCATGCTCAGCATCAAAACACGCGAAGCGGCCTATCGCGATTACCCGATTCGTGGACCGATTCAGACGCCGGAACAGCGGCCCAAATTAGTTGGTGAAACGATTCGAGAGGAGGAGCTGTGGGCCTGCACCACGTGCGGCGCGTGCGAAGAGGCTTGTCCGGTGATGATTGAATACATTGGACGGCTCGTGGACATGCGTCGTGCCTTGGTCGACCACGGCC
>JACKQG010002147.1_pt1 | contig 26178 bp, 28 predicted proteins | sample 8237621 | NCBI WGS metagenome assembly JACKQG01 (sample SAMN15677084, study PRJNA649215) | marine metagenome | biome: marine; feature: Black Sea; material: saline water; isolation source: suspended particulate matter (SPM) from the Black Sea western gyre | collected 2013-06-09/2013-06-10 | depth... | reverse complement strand
AGGCAACCCACCTTATTCTTGCCGCCATCCTGTCCGAACAACCGGGGCCACCTCTAGCTTTATCGACCGAGCCCCGACCTGGAAGTGATCATTGCACCTTCCTTTATCTGCCTTGAGCCTTTGTCACGTCTGCTGCCTGCCCTGGATTTGGAGCATGTTACATTGGCTGCTCAGGATATCTCGCCTTTTCCGCTTGGCTCCTATACCGGGGCTGTGGCTGCTGATATGGTCAAGAATATGGTCGACTATGTTATCATCGGCCATTCAGATCGTCGGCGTTATTTTCATGAGACCTCACAGGATACGGCAAACAAGCTGAGCGAGGCCGTTGATGCCGACCTGACTCCCATCGTTTGTATCGATTCGCCCTACACCATGTCTCAGCTCATGGCCCTCAATGATGTTGACTGCCGGGAGATGATTCTGGCTTATGGGCCGGTTGAAGCGACCAGTGTCCGTATCCCGGAGCCGCCCGACAAGGTCGCAGATGCCGCTGAATTTATCACCCGGGTCCATCCCGACCGCCCCGTGGTTTATGGTGGTGCCTTGAGCCCGGAAACTGTGGACAGTTACGTCAACCTGCCGGGCCTGTCCGGCGTCTTTGTCGGTGAAGCCAGCCTTGATCCGGTCCGGTTTGCTGCCATCTGTAAACAGCTGTCCAGCTGACCAGAGTCTCCTGCATTGTCCTGCAATTTCTTACATTCCTTTTTTTGTGTTCCGTTCTGAGATGCCCTGCCTGGTGGGCAAATGCTTTATTTTGCTGTCGATGACAAAGGCCGCGCTGATCAGAAAAAGATTTTTCACAATGTGCTGATAAATACTACACGGGGGATTAAACCAATTTTTCGGTCTGTTCCCCCGTGTGGGTTGAGGTTGTGAGGAGTTCTGGCGGGAGGCGTTATTTGCCGTGGAAGTTGGTTCCATATTTGCTGGCCCACTCGCGGTCACGGCTGCCATGGCAGCTTAAACAGGCGAAATCAAGAGTGACGAAGCCTTCGGCGTAGGTGGATTTTTTACCATCTTTCTTAACGGTGGTGAACATGCTCACCTTGGGGTCGGTGTTGAGTTTCATGATATGGGTGCGGACATCACCTTCAAATTGGGAGACTTTAATCGCATTTTTGGTGACCTTGGGCATATGGCATTGAACGCAGGTCGTTCCCTGTTGGCTGTGGATGTTCTTGGCATATTTTTCAGCTATATCGCTGTGACATTCGACGCAGTTATTTTTGGCTAGGATTGCCTTTTTATGTGGATCATGGCACTCAATACAGCTGAGATCCTTGTGTGCGCCAGCCATGAGCTCATTGATCTGCTCATGGTGTCTGATGAAGCCGCCTTTGGCTGGTGGCTGTGGCCCCATGCCGCCTCGTTGGTGGCATTTACCACAGGATGCGACTGACGTGTTTATGGCAATATTTGTTGCCGCCGGTTTGGCGACGTGTTCGCTTCCCGGGCCGTGACATTCCTCACAGCCGATGCCATCTTCAGCCCAGGTTCCTATCATGCCCGGCAGGCCGTCCTGGTTGCCTTCTTTGTTGTAGGCGGTCATGTGGCAAGGTCCGCACTTGTACGGTTTTTTCTCGCCTTTGTGGTAAAAGGACCAACTGCCGTCTTGCAGGTTATACTGGGTTTTGGCCTCGGAACCGTCTTTGGCCGTAGTAACAATGTACCCTTCGTTGTCGATATAGCGAGCCTTTTGCTTGGCACCTCCAATGACATAGGAAAGGTCATCCCAGGACCAGCCTGGAGGGAGTGGCAGTTTGGCAGAGCGAGCCTTGTCCACTTTTCTCAGTTTCCAGGGATGACCGCTGGACTGCCAGTCATTGTATTTTTCTTGATGGCATTGAAAACACTGGTCGCTGCCGACATAGTCTGCGGCTTGGGCCGTTGTTCCTGCCATGGTAATCAGCCCACTCACAGCAAATGTTGCCAGAATTTTTTTCATTGTTGTGTCCCTCCCCTACGGTATGTGGTTGACGTGCTGTGCACTGACAAGCAGATAGTGCCCAATGGCCATAGAGGGCCAAGGACTTCTCTGTCTGATTTAGATTATAATAATGTGGTAGTGGGGGATAGATAAATTGTATGAACAGAATAAACAGATGTTGTGAAGGATTCTTCACAACATCTGTTTATTTATATGTTTTTACTGATAAAGCTGAGGCATTCTGCGGCACGTTCACCGCTGTTTGTCAGTGAGTATTGCTTGTGGGCGTTCTGCTCGATAAAGCCCACCTCACGCAGGACTTTGAGATGAAAGTTGACTTTGGTGTGGTCTTCGACTTCCAGTGCTCGGACCAAATCCATAAAACGCGTCATGCCCTGGCGATGGAGAAAGATCAGGATCTGACGGCGCAGGACATTGGACAGTCCCTGGAATACGTCGTCCATGTCGGTATCTTTGTGGCATTCCTGAAAGCGGGCCTCTTGCAGGTTCTGGCGAATTGAGAGCATCAGGGCGTCGATTTTGAATGGCTTGACCAGATAGTCATCGGCACCGCGCTGCATGGCCTGAACCGCATTCTCGGCGGAGGAAAAGGCGGTCATGGCAATAATCCTGGTTCTGGGCGCCTGCTGCCGGATCAGAGGAATGGCTGTCATGCCGTCTGTTCCCGGCATGACCATATCCAGCAGAACCAGGTGGTAGGGATGCTTCTTCAGCAAATTTAGAGCTAGATCTGCGTTTTCTGCGGGATGGGCGGTCAGCCCTTCCTGTTCCAAAACCTCGATGATGGTTGTACGCAGATCATCATCGTCATCGATTACCAGGATTTGTTCCATGCGTCACGTCTTGTATTTTTAAGGAAAGGTCAGGGTGATCACGGTTCCTCCGTCCTTGCGGGGGGTGACCTCAATGCTGCCGTTGTGTAACTCCATTATTCCGTAACAGATGGCCAAGCCAAGGCCGGTTCCCTGGCCAACATCTTTAGTGCTGAAAAAGGGCTCCATGACCAATCCCAATTGTTCAGGAAGAATACCGGTGCCCCGATCCATGATCGTGATGATTGTCTGCTCTGACAGACGGGTACTTGTTACCTCAATTGTGCCGCCATCCGGCATGGCATCCATTCCATTGAGAAAAAGGTTGAGGAATAATTCTTCAATTTTGAGCGGGATTCCAGTGACCGTCTCGGCTTGGCCGAGTTCGCAATGGAGTGTGTGATTCTTGCTGCGATGACTGGCCAGTTGCCAGGCACTGTTGATAATGGGGGTGAGTTGGATGAGTTCCGGCTCAGCCAAGTTGTCCGGTTGTCCTGCGAAGATAAGTAATTCCTGGGCAATAGCCGCACTTTTGTCGATGTTACGGGTAATGGTCTTCAATCGTTCAGTCGCCTTTGCGGTCAGATTATTAACGATAGTCGGATCTTTGGCCAGCAGTTCAAGATGAAGAGAGACATTGGTCAGTGGATTGTTAATTTCATGGGCAATTCCTGCAGCCAGCCGGCCCACGGCACTCAGTTTCTCAGATCGAGCTGCGATGTGGAGCTGGCGTGTGATGATGGCCTCACGCTCATCAAGAAAATTATCCAGCGCATACATGATGAAATGAAGGATGATAAAGGCCGAAAGGCCGCGCCATACTTCTACTGGCAACAGAATCCAACTTCCGGAAGGGATCAGGCCGGCCCAGAATCCATAGGCGATAAAGGCGATACCGGCTCCGGTAAAATTACCAGCGCCCTTGAGACTTTGGCGGCGTAAGCGACGAGCGTAGAGGCAGAAACCGCTGCCTGTGAGTAGGGTGGCAGGAAAGGCCAGGAGTTTACGCAGGTCGTACTCGATGATTTGGACGAGGATATTGATTTCCAGGAAACGGTGGATCACTATCAGATAGCCGGACAGGCAGAGCAAAAGGAAGAGGAGGGTGAAGAGCCAGGGGCGAGTACGGGGGTGAAGTATCCCGTGCAAGTTGATGCCAAAGAGAAAGAGGAAGAGAAAGGAGAGGGTGACCAAGCTCAGGCTGATGGGTCTGAGCTTGGCGGTGAGAGGCTCGGTCCCGGGAATTTGCAGGTGGCGAAACATCTCCATCCATTCGTGGCTCCCGTGGAGGAAGGCGAATGCGGCCAGTAGCCAGAACAGACCGGCGATTCTGACGTTGGTAAAAGTTTTGTGGCGCGAGGTGATGGCGACGCCGATGGCGAAAAAGGCTGCCCCGTAGCCCAGATAAATGATGAAGACGAGTGAAGGGCTCAGGCCCATGCAGTCTCCTCCCGGAGCTCGATCAGTAATAATTTCGGAAACTTGTCATTAACCTCCCGTCTTCGTTTATTTTTGGCTTCTCACATACAGAAGTATGCTTCGAAGACAAAAATAAACGAATCTGAACTATTGTTAAACAGTTACAATTTGAAAATTTCGCGAATTCTGAAACCTTGCAGATTGGCAATAGTTCTTTCTTCGGGGTGTGCTGGTTAGCTTCTAATCATTTCAGCGATCTGGAAGGCCACCTCCAGGCTCTGCTCGGCGTTGAGGCGTGGATCGCAGGTGGTCAGGTAGTTGTTGGCCAGATCTTCGTCGATGATGTTGCGGGCGCCACCCGTGCATTCGGTGACATTTTCGCCGGTCATCTCCAGATGAATACCACCCGGGATTGTCCCCTCTGACCAGTGGGTCTCAAAGAAGCAGGTGATCTCCGAGAGGATATCATTAAAACTGCGGCTCTTGAGACCGGATGGGGCGGTGTAGGTGTTGGCATGCATGGGGTCGCAGCTCCAGACAATGTTGTAGCCTTCACGTTTGGCCTCGCGCAGCAGGGGCGGCAGGACTTTTTCGATGTTTTTCATCCCCAGGCGGGTGATGAGAGTCAGGCGACCGGCTTCATTCTCAGGGTTGAGTGTTTCGATCAATTGTTTGACGTTTTCCAGATCGTAGTCCGGGCCGATTTTGACCCCAATGGGGTTGTTGACTCCACGCAGGAATTCCACATGGGCCCCGTCTATCTGTCGGGTCCTCTCGCCGATCCACAACATATGAGCTGAGCAGTCATACCAGCCGCCGCCCGTGGAGTCTTCGCGGGTCATGGCCTCTTCGTAGCCCAGGAGCAGGGCCTCATGTGAGGTGAAAAATTGTGCCTGGCGGATCTGTGGGATGTCTGTGGGAATGCCGATGGTCTCCATGAACTGCATGGCCTGGCTGAGCTGTTTGGCGACCCGATCATAGGAGCGGCCCATGGGTGACTGAGCAACGAATTCCTGATTCCAGGCATGAACCCGTTGCAACGAGGCAAAACCTCCTCGGGTAAAGGCGCGGAGCAGGTTGAGGGTTGAGGCGGCCATGTAATAGCCTTCCCTGATCCGGTTGGGGTCTGGGATCCTTGCTGCGGCGATGGGTTCAGCTGAATTGACCATATCACCTCGATAGGAGGGGAGTTCTACTCCGTTGACCATTTCGGTGTCGGCTGAGCGTGGCTTGGCGAACTGACCGGCGATCCGGCCAAGTTTGACCACAGGTTTACCGCCGGCATAGGTCAAAACCACAGCCATCTGCAACAGGACTTTGAGAGTCTCGCGGATCTTGGGGGCTGTGACTTGAGAGAAATCTTCAGAGCAGTCTCCGCCCTGGATGAGGAAAGCTTCTCCCTGGGATGCCTTGGCCAGCAAGTCCTTCAGGGCTCTGATCTCACCTGCAAAAACCAGGGGGGGACGGTTGGAAAGATCTCCCAGGACCTGGTTGAGTGCGGCCTTGTCAGGCCAGTTTGGCTGTTGCAGGACAGGGTGTTGCTGCCAGCTTGATTTAGTCCAGGGGGCGGATTGTGGGCTCATGGTGTTTTCCTCAGTTGTTCGATTTGCAGAATATGACAGGCAGTCGTTTTTCGTGAATGTGTGGGTACTGTTCGAGATTATCGCGATGTTCTCTTATTTTCGGCAACAGATCTCTACGTCAAAGGCGTTGAGGATGCGCATCTCTCCTTCTCGCCTCTTGTCCTTGGGTGGTTCAGCAAAGACCAGATCGGGGAGCAGGGCCAGAGCTTCCTGTCGGGTTGGAATGGCTTTCATTCCTGTCTTGAGCACCGTGCCGCTGTTTGTGTCCAAAAGTTCCGCATCTTGTCCGTTGGTGACCACAGCCAGAGGGATACGGTAATCTGTTTCCAGGACTCGTGCCGCTGCAATCGCTGATCGTTCGCGACTGACCATGGAGCCTGGTCCGTAGCGAATGACCAGTACGGTCCGGTCATCCAGACTGGCGCATAGCTCAATGGTCGAGCGGACAAACTGGCTGGAAAACAATGTTTCAATGAAGCGGCGCGGAGTCAGCTCTTCGCGGTTCCAGCCCTTATCTTCAACCATCATCCGGGCTAATTCCTGGCGAATGCGTTCGTCGTCAGTGTCGGTCAACTCCTCGCCGGTCAGGTAGTCAGTCAGGGTCCCGTAGACCATGTGGTGGGTCAATGTTTCAGGCATGACAGTACTTCTCTTCTGGGTGGTTTAACCAGCGGAGCCCCTTTCAGTAAGAGAAAGGGGCTCCGGCAATACTCAGGCGGCAAGAGCCTCGAGGCTTACAGTTCGAGCCAGGACTCGGAAAAGACAGACTGGCCGGACAGGGCTTTGTATGTCTTGTAATGCTGAAGGCCAACCTCATCAAGACTGCTCGGGTCAGGATCGGTGCCGTCCATCATGGCGTGGACCATGTCCACATAATCCTGGCGTTCGCCTTTGCAGATGGCCATCAGCTCAGTGTCATAGGCGTTGACAATGGCGGTGGTGATTCCGTATTTCATGAGCATGATCAGGTAGGTGCGGTCGAGGTATTTGCGCAGATGCTCGGCTACACCATTGGAGACGTTGGACAGACCGACAGTTGAGCCGGCGCCGGGAGCGATATCGGGCAGCATCATCATGAATTCAAGGCCGGAGGCGATCTGGTCGGCACCCAGGGTAATCGGGGTTCCGATGGGATCAAAGAGGATCTTCTCGTTGGGGATTCCAGCCTCGTTGAGTGCCATCATCAGGTCCACGGCCATGGAGGCGCGTTCGTTGGAGTCGCGGGGCATGCCGTCGGCGCCCCAGAGCAGGGCAATGACGTTGCAACCCATTTCGGCTGCCACGGGAATCATCTTCTCCATGCGCTCGGGCTGGGCCGAGATGGAGTTCATGATTGCGCCCTCGCGGTTCTTGACGACTTTGAAGCCAGCCGCCATGGCGTCCATGTTGGTGGTGTCAAGACAGAGGGGCAGATCGGAGGCAGATTCCACAGTCTGAACCGCCCAGGGCATGAGCTCGGTGCCATCTTTACGGGCCGGTCCGATATTGAGATCGAGATAGGAGGAGCCGGCTGCGGTTTCTTCTTTGGCCATTTCCTGGACAGGGCCTGCAATTCTCGCTTTCATGGCATCGCCGCTGCGTTTACCCATGATGTTGATGCTTTCGGCAATGGCCATTACTTTTTGTGTCATATCGTTCTCCTTGCTCTCATTCTTGATTTGAGGGTTGTTGGTATAATAACGTGTTGTAGTTTAGTTTTTTTTGTATGGCTTGTCAACGCATCTCCCGCTCCACTTGAGTTGCTCCTCAGCTGCGATTCGCCTTGTTTGAGGGAAAGAGGCTGAGGTCTGTGTGCGGTAGAAACAGGGCGGCCATGTAATGATTCATGAAGTCTGGATTCTCTGCGAGTTCTATGTTCGTCATCAGGGTCCGAACGGCTACCCGGCCGCGAAAGCGGCGGTGATCGGTGAGACTGATCTGGCAGCCGAGCATTGAGGCGTTCCCCAGGTAGTAGAAGCGATCACGGTCAATGTCCGGCAGCAGGCCGATGGCAATTCCCCGTTCAAGGTCAATGTAGGCTCCGAAATTTCCGGCAAGGATAACCCGGTCAAGATCGTTGAAGGTCAGGCCCACTGATTCAAGCAGGGTCTGGTAGCCGGCGTACATGGCACCCTTGGCCCGGATCAGGTTGTCGAGATCCACTTCTGTGATGACAATGTCTTCGCCAATCATTGAATCCCGGTCCCAGGCCAAGACGTACTCCCAGCGGTCTTCACCTTCGCGGATGCGGGGATGATTCAGGTCGCGGCGAAACTTGCCCTGTGGGTCGATAACCCCGGCTTCCAGGAGTTCGGAGACAATGGAGATCAGGCCGGATCCGCAGATACCGCGAGGTTTGCTCTGGCCGATGGTGACAATCATCGGGTCGAAGGTTTCGGGGTGGATCTGGAAGTTTTCAATCGCGCCCTGGCTGGCGCGCATGCCGAACTTGATCCCGCCACCCTCAAAGGCTGGGCCAGCTGAACAGGCGGAGCAGACCATCCAGTCCTTGTTGCCGACGACGATCTCGCCATTGGTGCCGATATCGATGAACAGCGATATTTCCTCACTCTCCTGCATCTGGCAGGCGTGGACTCCGGCAATGATGTCTCCACCTACGTATGAGGACACGCAGGGGTAGAGAAAGAGCCGCACCGAGGGGTGGGCGGCGATGCCAAGTTCTGCGGCTCGGGTCAGCGGGAATTGGCTGACCGAGGGGACATAAGGGGCTTCGCGGATATATCGGGGGTTGATGCCAAGGAGCAGGTGGGCCATGACTGTGTTGCCTGCGGCCATGATGTAACTGATATCACTTGGGCTGATGTAGACTTTTTTGCAGACATCCTCGATGATGGTGTTGATGGTGTAGACCACCTTGCCTTGTAACCCTTTGAGACCACCGGGCCGGGCCGCGTAAATCATACGTGAGATGACATCCTCGCCATAGCCCACCTGAGAGTTGTACCCCGAGGCTTCGGCAATGATTTTGCCGGTGTTGAGGTCGATCAGCACTCCGCCGATCGTGGTGGTGCCGATATCCACGGCCAGGCCATAGAGGCGGTCAGTGGTGTCGCCTGGTTCCACGGCGATAATTCGGTCCGGCTCATCGGCCCGTTTACCGTGCAGGAGGATGACTGTTATTTCCCAGTTGGCCTCACGAAGGTCTGTGGAGAGTTGGCGGATCAGCTGTGGATGATCATAGTTGGGCTCGGGGCTGTCGGGCTGGGCTGCCTTGATGGTCCGCATCAGCCGTTGCATGTCCGAGATGTTGTCATCGATGGTCGGCGGTGGAACTTTGAGAAAGAGCTTACCCACCGGTGGATCGATTGACCAGGTGCCGATCAGGTTTTCAAGTGAGCGGGCTGAAATGGCTCTGGTTGTTTTGGGTTGTCGTTTCAGGGCCTTGCCGTCGGCCTTGATCGTTTCAGGGATGCGAATGGTGACATCTGAGGTGATGGTTGACTTGCAGGCCAGGCGCACTCCCTGGTCGTAGTCGTGTTGCTTGAGAGATGCGGCTGTGTCAGACTTGACTTCACCCTGTTCGAGATGGACCTTGCACTTGCCGCAGACCCCATCGCCACCACAGAAGGCATGAATGTAGACGCCGGCCGCCGCCGCCGCGGTGAGCAGGTTCTCACCGTCCTCTACCTTGATACGGACATCATCGGGTAAAAAGTGTATAGTATGTTCCATTGGTGCCTGTTGGATGTCAGGGGGCTGAGGGACACGCTCTCTTTATATGAACATGAACAAGTTGTTTGTTCCTGCAGTGGAAATCATAAGTATAATTGATATCCAAGAAAAATAACAGCTACCCGCATCCTGTCAAGAACTATCCTTGATGATATGTATAAATGTTTTTGATCAATGTGCTTTGGGGGCTGTCCTGAAGTCTTTTTGGTCAATTTGAGGAGTGAAGATGAAAGCAGATGAGCAAGTGGTGCATAGCCGCCTCCATGTGGCTGTAACCAGTCCTCGAATCATGGCCGAGTCAGTCAGTGATTTTATTGAGGGTCTTGGTGGGGTCGGGGTGGAGATGACCATTGATCCTCCTGGCCCGGTGGTGGTTGTGAATGCCTTTTTTGAAGAAGCGGATCCCGGTGTTCTGGCGCGCGAGCAGCGGGTGCTGGAAATTGAGAATCATGTAGCCATGCTGGCCGATATCTTCGGTGTGGAGGTGCCTCGGGTGAGCGCTGAGCTGTTGCAGGATGAGGATTGGTCCCAATCCTGGAAGGTACACTTTGCCCCCTTTGCTATCCTCCCCGATCTGATCATTGCCCCAACCTGGGATCCGTACGAGCCCAAAGGGGAGGAACTGGTTTTGACCATGGATCCGGGAATGGCCTTTGGTACCGGACATCACGCCACCACAGCCCTGTCACTGCGCATCCTCCGTGAAGTCATCGGTGCCGGGTCCGTTGCTAAAGTCCTGGATGTGGGTACAGGCACTGGGATTTTGGCCATGGGTGCGGCCCTGTTTGGAGCAACAGCGGTTACGGCCATTGACAATGATCCTCTGGCTGTTGCGGCCGCTCGCGAAAATGTGGAGATGAATCATCTGGAGGAGCGAGTCACAGTCTCAAGTCAGGATTTGGCAGAAATGGCAGGCCCTTTTGATCTGATTGTTGCCAATATCATTCATGATGTTTTGCAGGAGATGGCCCCTGCCTTGACGTATCTGCTTCGTCCCACAGGATCGCTGGTTCTCTCAGGACTCCTGCATGGTGAACAGGTGGAGAGTATCAGTGCCACTTTTGCTGGTCTGGGATGGGTTGTCTGTTGTCAGGAAAAGCGGGAGGAGTGGGCGGCTCTGCATCTGGTGCGAGGATAATTTGTTTTGCCAGATCTGAGTCGTTATGCGATAATACACACTCTTTTAAATCCTGAAAAAAGGATATGTCAAATACACTGAACAGGAGGTTTCCATGTGGGAAGTCATTGTTGATCAAGACAAATGTCAGGGGAATGAAGAGTGTATTGATGCTTGTCCGGCGGCAGTATATGAGTTGGTGGATGGTAAGGCTGATCCGGTGAATGCTGATGAGTGTATTGGCTGTGAAACGTGCGTTGAGGTCTGTCCCAATGGTGCCTGTACGGTCACTGAAATCTGATTTGGATATCTGATTCTGAATGCGTCGCTTCTTTTTTCATCCGGAAAGCCGGAACGGTGATCATGTCTTTCTCTCAGAGGCTGAATCGCATCATCTGATTCGGGTCTTCCGTCTGGCTGTGGGGGCTCGGGTGCAGCTCTTTGATGGAACGGGACGCAGTTATCAGGCTGAGGTCGCTGAGTTGGGTGAGCGGGTTTTGATTCGGCTTCTTGCCGCGATTGAATGTCCGCAACCTGATGGCCCGGCCCTGTTTGTCCATCAGGCCCTGATCAGGAACAAGAAGATGGATCTGGCCGTGCAGAAATGTACCGAGCTTGGGGTGAGCGCCTATCAGGGAATTGCTGCGGCCCGCTGTCAGGGTGGGCTTGGTGACGTGAGGGCACGGACCAAAAGGGAAGAGCGCTGGCAGCGGATTGTTGAGGAGTCGTGCAAACAATGCGCCCGCCCTTATCCCATGGAGATTGTCCCGGCCATAACATGGGCTGACCTTTGTGCCGGACCATCCCGCGAAGATAGGGAGTTGCGCCTCTTGTTCTGGGAAGAGGAAGAGCGGGGTAATCTTGCCGATCTTCCCAGTCTTGGCACTTTTGAACGTATCCACCTGCTGATCGGGCCTGAAGGGGGATTGACTGAAGATGAGGTCCATGAGGCACGAGCGGCCGGATATAACAGTATTTCTCTTGGCACCAGGATCTTGCGGGCAGAGACTGCGGCCATAAGCGGTGTGGCCATCGTGCAATATCTGGCCGGGCAGATGTAATGGTTGAGTTAACTGGGCAGGAGAGCTATCTGGGTGAATTGTACTCCCGTAATCCACCGGATTCGCTTGCCCGTCTGGCTGGAAAGACCGTGGCCATTGCCGGGGCCGGGGGGCTGGGCTCAAATATAGCGGTCAGCCTGCTCCGGGCAGGAGTTCAACGGTTGATCATTGCCGACTTTGATCGGGTTGAGTTGAGTAATTTGAACCGTCAGTATTATTTTTCTGATCAGGTGGGACACCTCAAGGTCGAGGCCCTGGCTGAGAATCTATTGCGTATTAATCCTTATGCTGAGCTGGTTGTGCATCCTGTGGAGATTACGTCCGGAAATCTGGTTGCTTTGTTGGGAGGCGCCGACATCCTGGTCGAGGCCTTTGACGGGGCCGCCGCTAAAGCGATGGCTGTGCGTGCCTGGCTTGGTTCCTTTCCGGATCGATATGTCATTACCGGGTCAGGTCTTGCAGGTTTTGGTCAGAGTGCAAGTCTTGTCACCACAGTCCGGGGGCGCCTGGTGATCTGTGGTGATCAGCAGGGGAACCGTATTGAGGAGCTGGGTCTTTCGGCTACACGTCTGGGAATTGTGGCCCAGCTTCAGGCCAATGCCGCTCTGGAAATCCTCTTGAGCGGGACGATGACCGGCTATCCGGGGTAACCCCGTTGGTGCAAGCTTCAGTATTGCTGCGGTAAACGTAAAAAAGGATCACATCTGATATCAGATGTGATCCTTTTTTTGGTGACTGTCCTCTTGAAACTGGAATGCCTAATTCTTTGAGTCGCTCTGTGAGTCGCGTGATCCCGGGACGGGCCCCGTGAAAGGATCGGCGACCGGATTCAGGCTGGAGAGAGTCGGGTTGATGGGCCGCATGAGAGCCTGGTTGTTGCGGATCATGGATTGAATTTCACGGATATAATCCTGGCCGCGGGCTGAATAGCTGAGCAATCCCTGGGCCAGCGCGACAGCGTCAATTGATTCATTGTTGTTGCGTTGTTGTTGGCGAATCTGTCGGAGCTTGTTAAAGGCCCTGCCGGAATTAAGGAGTAACATGTAACTGCGTACCGACTCGTTGACAGTTTCAAAAGCAGTCACTTCGTGGGTCAGTCCGTTACTGCGTTCCTTGGGAATCAAACCGCAGCCGGGTGTCAGGCACCACTGACCGAACATGTTGTTGGCCTCGAGGGCAAAACGAGACTGGCCCCAGGAACTCTCATTAGCGCTTTGGGCAAGAGCCAGTTCCAGTGGAATGATATCGACTCGGGTCAGGAGGTTTTTGCGGGTCTCTTCTAATTGGCCCATTTGCACCCCGTAGTCCTTGGTCAGACCGGCCAGCCATTCTCTGTTCATTTGATCGGCGGGCGTGTTCTGCAGGCGGATGCGTTGTTCCATTATCCTGGTGTTTTCCTGCTCGATTATTGGCCGCATAAAATTGAAGAAGTGTTGTTTTTTGTCACTTCCGGTGCGGACTTCAGAGAGGTCCAGGTCTGTGCTTTGGACTGTCTTTGGAACGGTTTTTGATAAATGTAAATCTGTATCTTGAATTATCTCCGGGACGGCTTTGAGTGGACTGGAAGTCTCTTCTTGAGCCAGCTCCGGGACAGTTGGCGGAACCGGGGGTGGTGTGGTGTTCTCCTGGGAGATCCAGACAAGGATCAAAGTAAGGGTCAGCCCGAGGGAGATGCTTATGATTTGTAAGTATTTCATCTGTCTATTTTTCGATATGAAGTCATTTCAGTCATACTGAGTATAAACGGAGAGTAATGAACCATGAACGACCCGAAAAGTCGATCTTTTTCGTTTGCTGATGGTGCCTGTTGGTGAACGTTCCTGTCCGAACGATGGATTATCCGGGGGTGGTTTCTTTTTTCAGGAAGGCGGCCACCTGTCGCGCGTGGCTCAGGGCAATCAGGTGATGGCCGGCTGCGATGATTTCGGCTCCGTCTGTGGGCGGTAAAATGACTCGGTCACGGTTGCCATGAATATGGGCCACCGGGCAGGAGGGCTGTGGGTTACCAGGCCAAGAGCAGATGGCCTGGCACATACTGAGGATGAAGGTGTCTTCAGCCCGCCCGAACATGGTGAGGACGCGGCTGCGGCAGAGTGGTGCACCTGCTGCGGCCAGGACTTGTAAGGCCTTGATGGAGATGATGCTGGACAGGGGGTGCAGGCGGCGAAGGGTTGGGTTGACATGGGTTCTGTCCAAGGTGCTGCCGATGAGGATGATCTTGGACAGGGGGATGGTTCGGGCAATTTCGGCTGCGACCATGCCGCCCAGGGATGAGCCGCCGACAATGTCTCCTGCCTGTATACCTTGTTCGCGAATAATCCGTTGAGCCAGTTGAGCGATTGATTGTTCGCCCTGATGTCGAGGCCAGCTCAGGAATTGGACCCCGTCAAGTTTTTTATAGGCTGGGGCCGCATACAAAGCTTGATCCAGACACATTCCGGGCAGAATGATGATTTTTTGGGCCGGGTTTGTAGCAAGTACCATTTATCTGGGACCCAAGACCTGATCCAGGGTATGGATCAGGTCGTTTGTACCTTCGATATCGCTTGAAAAGCAAACGAGGTTATCGTTGATGCTGCCGCTGTGAATGCAAGGAGTTGCTTTATTCATGGTCTGTGTCTTTGGCTGAACTGCTGTTTATGATCAACTCTTTGTGATCTTGCTTGGTTTCTTGAAATTTTTCCAGCCGTTGTAGCGGGCTTTCTCTCCCAGCATCTCTTCAATGCGCAGGAGCTGGTTGTATTTGGCCAGCCGCTCACCGCGGCAGGGGGCACCTGTTTTGATCTGTCCAGCTCCGGTGGCCACTGCCAGGTCGGCGATAAAGTCATCGGTGGTCTCTCCCGAGCGATGGCTGATGTAGCAGGTGTAACCAGCGGCTCGCGCTGTGCGCATTGCCTCCAGCGTTTCGCTGACTGTGCCGATCTGATTCATTTTGATCAGCACAGCGTTGCCCACCTTTTGTTCAATGGCCCTGGCAATGATCGCCGGGTTGGTGCAAAAGATATCGTCGCCCACCAACTGTATACGGTCACCCAGGCGGCGAGTTAACTCCTCCCAGCCTGTCCAGTCTTCCTCTGCCAGCCCGTCTTCGATGGAGATGATGGGGTATTGTCGAACCCAGGATTCCCAGAGATCGATCATCTCAGCAGAGTTCTTGTGACCGGCACCGGACTTGTTCAATTCATAATGGTCATCGACCCAGAGCTCACTGACTGCGGGGTCAAGGGCGATGGCTATGTCATTCGGCGCGCTGTATCCGGCGCGTGATACCGCTTCAAGGATCAGTTCCACAGCCTGCTCGTTCCCTTTCAGATTGGGGGCAAAACCGCCTTCATCTCCGATGCCGGTGCTGTAGCCTTTTTCCACCAGCAATCCTTTTAAAACATGATAGACCTCGGTGCCCATGCGTAAAGCTTCATTGAATGAGGAGGCGCCCACCGGTACCAGTTTGAATTCCTGAAAGTCCATGTTGTTGTCAGCATGAGCTCCTCCGTTGAGGATATTGAAGCAGGGTGCGGGCAGGAGGTTGACTTCCGTGTGATTGAGTGAGCGGAACAGTGGGAGTTGCCTGCTAAGAGCTGCAGCTCGGGCGGTGGCCATGGAGACGCCAAGGATGCCGTTGGCTCCGAATACGGCCTTGTTGGCGGCCCCGTCCATTTCGATCATTTTGGTATCGATCCCCGGCTGGTCAAGGGCGTACATGCCCAACAGGGCTGGGCCAATGATCTGATTGATAGCGCTTACTGCCTTGAGAACGCCTTTGCCGGCATAGCGGTCCGGGTCGTTGTCACGGAGCTCCACGGCCTCGCGGATACCGGTGGAGGCACCGGATGGGACAGAGGCACGTCCTGTCTCGCCGCTGTCCAGGGTGACATCAACTTCAACCGTGGGATTCCCTCTAGAATCAAGAATTTCTCGAGCGTGTATGGCTTTTATAGTACTCATTACAGTCTCCTTTGTTGTGTTGGTCAAATAATTACCGGGATGGTTAGTGCAGAAAACCTCTGATGCCTGTGAAAATGATCTGGGCGGCTATCGCTGAGACAAAAAGACCAGTTATCTTTTGGAGCACCGCCAGTGATTTTTGCCCCAGGGATCGTTGCAGCCATTTAGCTGAGTGCAGGACAAGCCCGATGGTCAGGCTGGCAGCGGCCAGGGCCGTACAGAAGAGCAACAGTTCGCCGGTTGATTGAATCTCGGCACCCATGACCATGAGCACACCGATGACACCGGGGCCCACGGTGATGGGGATGGCCAGGGGTACAACGGCGATGTCGCTGTGCAGATGTTCCCGATCCACCCTCTCGCGGTCATTGATCATTGACAGGGCGCTCAAAAAGAGGACTGTTCCAGCCCCGATACGAAAGGCATCCAGGGTGATGCCAAACAGGGCAAAAATATACTTGCCAAAGAAAAACATAGCAAAACTGCTTATGAGCACGGCCAGTGTTGTTTTGAGTGCAAGTTTTTGGCGTAGATCGGTTGTCATCCCCGTGGTCATTGCCAGAAATGATGACAGGACAAAGAACGGGGTCATGATGAAAAACAGTTTCAGGTAGTCGTGGACAAAAAGAGTGAGCATGATATTTCAGTTTTTGATCGTGTCTTTTGATCCACAATCATTGGAAGATGAATGGAAAATCTATGGGGGCTGGAGCCGTGGGTGCCCTGTCTTTGATAGTAGTCAGTTGTTGGACCCTGTCAAGGTGAACAGCCTTGATCTGGTGGTCATTCTGAGAACGTTAGGGAGAGGCTGGTCAAGTTATTACGATGGCATTAGAGGAAGTAGGCCAGGATGGGGAGAGTAATAAAGGCGACAAGGATGCCCCAGCCAGTAAGGGCTGCGGCAAGTCCGGGAGCCATTCCGGCGCTGATGGCCAGGGCTCCTGCGGTGACCATGGGCGGCATCCCGGCTTCGAAAATGGCGATGGTTGCGGCCGGGGTGTCTATTCCTGCGGCCCGGCAGAGGCCAAACCCGATGAGCGGTGCCAGGATCAGTTTAGCGATAAGGCCATAGGTAAAGGGCAGGCTGTGGCCCGGGGCCATGCGAATCTTGAGTTGGAGGCCGATGGCGAACATAACCACGGGGACCAGTGATGATCCGAGCTTGTCCAGAGCATCTGTCAGGATCTGGTTGTGGAGATATTGACCCAGCAGGAGAGCACTGGTCAGGGCAATGAAGGGCGGAAACGTCACTATTTTTCGAATCACATGACGCCAGTTTGGTTGGGTGTTGTTGTCGCCGTAGATGGCCAGAATCAATGTGCCATAGGTGGACAGAGCCATAAAGGAGCCGAACTGGTCGTAGATAATGCCGTAGGGGAGCATGTCCTCACCGAAAAAGGCGGTGATCATCGGGATACCCAGGAAAGAGGTGTTGCCCAGAGGCACGGCCAGAAGCAGGACTCCGGTGATCTCCCGCGACCAGTTCATGATTCGGGCCGCAATCAGCACCAGGATCACACCGATGATCACCATCACCCAGGGGAGGATGATCGGCGTCAGAAGCTCACTGGAAAAGGTCAGGGTTGGAACTCGTTTTAGGATCAATGCGGGCAAGGCAACCCAAATCACATACTGGTTCAAGGCCAGTGGTGCCTGGGGTGAGAAGATCTTGAAGCGCTGGATGATCAGTCCGGCTCCGAGGCAGATGGTGATCAGAAGAAAATTTTCCAATTGTACGTGACCTGTTGAATCTGTTAAAGATGATGAGTGTTATATGACGCTCACAGTTGCTTGCGTGTTTTGGGTTTCAGCAGACTGAAGATTGTTTTCGGATAATGTTGAACGTTCATGCTTTATGGAAGCGCCATCATACGAAAGTGGTCAGATTTGGCAACGACTAAGAATAAAAAAACCGGTACATCTCTCAGGGTATTCTTGAGTGACGTATCAGTTCTCCCTCATACAGGAGTGTGTGATGCAGTACAACGCGGTCTTTCATGTGGATCAAAATGATGAGCAGGTGTTTAATCTGGCTCTCAATAATGTGATTAACCTTCTGAATGCGATTCCAGGTCAGGAACACGATTTGATTGTCCTTTGCAACGGTCCTGCCGTGGCTTTGCTCCATTGGGACAATGCGGTTTTTTTCCTGGAGCGGATTAAAACTGTACTCGACCAGGGTGTTCGTTTGCAGGCCTGTGACAATGCTCTGAAGCGTTTTGAGGTCGATCCCGCGCAATTAATTGATGGGGTGGAAATTATTCCAGCGGGAATTGTTGCCCTGATTGATTTGCAGAAGGGTGGCTATGCATACATTAAGCCTTGATGGCAACTGGGATAGGCCGTTTTTTTTCTTGGGGGTACTTTGAAAAATTAGGATTTTCGTTCAAGATCAAGGCGCGCTCAAAATTTTACCGCAGGCATATAGTCGATATTCCGAGGATAAAATTTTGAGCGCAACGCAGATTTTGGGTGAAAAGACAATTTTTCAAGGTAGCCATGGGTTGTCAGCGCGCCTGATGGCGGCGGATATAGCGGCAGCGGCTGTAAGGCTCTGGGCCGGTTACAGCGATCTGTTCTTGCAGCATGAAGTCCTGATCAGAAAAGGGTGGAAAGAAGACGTCACCGTCCACTGCCCGTTGCAGAACGTTGAGAAGGATTGTATCGGCGATCCTTAAGCCATCTTTAAAAATCTGCTCACCGCCGATGATGAAGGCTTTTGGGGCTGATTGCTTCCGGCAGAGATCCAGAGCCATGGTCAGATCGTGGGCTACGGTGCAGTTTGAGAAAACGGCTCCAGACTGGCGCGTGAGGACAATGTTTTCACGACCGGGTAGGGCGTGGCCGATGGACTCATGGGTTTTTCGACCCATGATCAAAGGGTGGCCCATGGTGGTGACCTTGAACCATTGCAGGTCGTCGGGCAGATGCCAGGGGATCTGATTCTCTCGGCCGATAACCCGGTTGGCGGCCATGGCCGCGATGAGGATAATTTCCATGAGAAATGCTCCTGAGAATTTTGGCGGAATGTCGTTTCTCCATTTGTCTCTTTTATCATACTCGCTGCGACAGTGGCGGACAAGCTCAGCTCGCAGATAGGAATCCCATGTCACGACAACCCGTTTTCTTTGTCCATTTATTGATGATCTGTTGTGCCGGTCTGGTCGCTGGTTCGTTCACCGTGGGCGAGGCTATTGCCACTGGTCTTGATCCGGCGATCCTGACCCTAGTTCGTTTCGTTCTGGCCACTTTTCTTTTTGCACCTTTTATTTATTGGCGTTACGGCCTTGATGTCAAGATTTCGGCTTTGTTGCGTTACAGTCTGGTCAGTGGGGTTCTGGTCGCCTTTTTTTGGACCATGTTCCTGGCATTACGGACAACGACCGCCCTTAACACCAGTGTTATTTTTACTCTTGTTCCTGCAATTTCCGCTCTCTACGCTCGAATTCTGGTGGGTGAACGTCTCCATGGCCGCCTGCCGGCCCTTCTGCTGGCCGCTGTGGGTGCCTTATGGGTCATTTTTCGAGGTGATGTCGGTCAATTCCTGACCCTGGACTGGAACCAGGGTGATTTGATTTTTTTTGGCGGCTGTCTGGTGATGGCCCTTTACACGCCGCTTGTTCGTCTCCTGCATCGGGGTGAACCCATGGCGGTGATGACTTTCTGGATTATGGTTACTGGTTGCGTGTGGTTACTCTTTGTCACTGGCAATGAATTGAGTGGAGTCAACTGGGGGAGGGTTTCGTTCAAGGTCTGGAGCGGGATTTTTTACCTGGCTGTTTTCTCAACGATCATCAGTTTTTTTCTCAGTCAATATGCTATCCTGTCTTTGGGGCCGACTCGGGTCATGGCCTATTCATATCTCTACCCGCTCTTGGTTCTGGTGATCAATCGTCTCTTGGGCCATCCGTGGCCCGATCCTGTGATTTATCCAGGAGTTGTACTGCTGCTTGCGGCCATGTTTGTTTTCCAGCGACGGTGAGTCGGCAGGCTGGGAGTATCGGATTTGGGGAGACCTTCAGGGAAATGCATTTTTAAGGAGAAGTCTATGGCAAAGCATCTGGTTCTGGCCGGTGGTGGTCATGCCCATATGGAGATCCTGGCCAATCTCGGGGAGTTCATCAAACTGGGCTGGCGGGTAACGGGGATCGGACCGTCGGATTATCATTATTATTCGGGGATGGGCCCGGGTATGCTGGGTACGACCTATGAGCCGGACGATATCCGTTTTGCAACCCGTGCCCAGGTGGAGGCCCAGGGCGGAACCTTTGTTCGCGATACGATTGTGGCCGTGGACCCCCAAAAACGATGCCTGGAGCTGGCCTCCGGGGCGCAGGTTGAGTATGATCTGGTCTCTTTTAATACCGGGAGCAGTATCAGGCGACCTGAGATCACTGGTGATCAGGAGAAAATCTACACAGTCAAGCCCATTGAGCGATTGTACGAGGCCCGGGAGGCCATTTCCAGCCAGGCTGACTTGCATCCCATACGGGTGGCGGTGATTGGTGGCGGCCCGGCCGGGGCTGAGATCTCTGGTAATCTCAGGGAATTGCTGGCAGGGAGCAGCTGTCCGGCTGAGGTCATTCTCTATGCCGGTCGTCGCTTCATGGGCCGATTCCCCGAAGCGGTTCGACAGAAAAGTCGCCGTCTCCTGGGGCGGGCCGGGGTTAAGATCGTGGAAAACGGTTATCTGCAGCGGATCGATGATATGCACCTGGTTTTTGACGGGACAGGAGGGGAGGCAGTCGATTTCATACTCCTGGCCACCGGGGTTCACCCCTCTTCTTTTTTCGAGACGGCGGGGATGGCTGTGGGCAGAGATGGTGGTCTGCTGGTTAATCGTTTTCTGCAGCATGTGGATTATCCGGAGGTCTTTGGGGGCGGTGATTGTATCTCGTTTCAGGAGCGCGAGCTGGATAAGGTCGGGGTCTACGCGGTGCGTGAGAACCCGGTTCTCCTGCACAACCTCAAGGCCATAATTCAGGGACAGCCCTTGCAGGCCTTTGATCCTGGTGGTGATTATCTGTTGATTTTTAATCTTGGTCAGGGGCAGGGAGTTTTACGCAAGCGCTGGCTCAATATGAGCGGTCGTCTGGCGTTTAAGGTCAAAGACTGGATTGATAGAAAGTTTATTGAACGATTCAAGTGATTAATAACTATGTGAAGAGGTGAATGATGAAGGTTGACTGGGTTTATTTTCGTAAAGGTTGAGCTTCCTGTGTCAAGGCCCGTGCGGCTTTGGATACAGCAGGAGCAGAGATTGGGCAGGAAGTGGATGCACGCAAGATTATCCTGAAAGGTGATGAGGCCTGGGAGATGTTGAGTCTGGCCACGCGGGTTCGGGTGGCTCGGGGAAAGCAGGTTGTTGATTTTAATGACCTGGGTGAGGACGTTCGTGATGAGCTGCTTAAGGTAGTCCTGGGCCGGACCGGTAATCTGAGGGCTCCGGTACTGGGGATTGGAACGACCTGTTACGTGGGCTATAATGAGGCAATGTATGAGGAGTTGACTGCATGAACTGGAAAAACCTCTTTACCTCCAGCACGAATAAGACCCCGGAAGAGGCCCGGCAGTTTATGGCCGAGCGTCCAGCAGTTGAGTATCAGCTCCTTGATGTCCGACGACCAAGTGAGTACGAGCAGGGCCACATTCCCGGTTGTCGTCTGATTCCGGTCAAAGAGTTGTCCAGTCGTCTGGATGAACTTGATCCGGTCAGGCCAGTCCTGGTGTACTGTCACTCGGGGGTGCGCAGCAAGGCCGCCAGTCAGCTTCTGCTGGGCGCCGATTTTCAGGAGGTCTATAATATCAGTGGTGGTATCGTTGCCTGGAAGGGCCAGAAGGCCGCCGGACCTGAAGAACAGGGACTGGAGTTTTTTGTTGAGCGAGATTTTTCCTCAGTCTTTGTCATGGCCTATGCCATGGAAGAGGGGTTGCGTCAGTTCTATCTGGCCCTGCTTGATCGAGTCGAAGATACCGCAGAGCGCAAGATCGTTGAGCGGCTGGCCAGGTTTGAGGAGGGACATAAGGCACAACTCCGCGAACGCTTTGCCCCGGATGGCGTACTGGGTACGGCGCTGGAGAATGAGGTGGACGCGATTGAGGGCGGTTTTGATCAGGCCCGGATCCTTGAGCACTTCGGTCCCCAGCTGGGCGATATCAAGGACATCCTCCGTCTGGGGATGATGCTTGAGACACAGGCCCTGGATCTCTATAGCCGCCTGGAGCGGTTGGCTTCGGATGATCAGAGCCGTGAATTGTTCCGCTTCCTGGCCGGTGAAGAGGGTAAGCACCTGGGCTATCTGGCTGATGAGCTGGATCGGCGCTTAAAAGAGTAGTCGACAGATCAGTGGCAGAGTAAACAGTGTACACTGGGGGGAGCCGCGGCAGGCCATGATAATACATGGTCAACAAAGATAAGGTCGTAATCTCGATGAGATTACGACCTTGTTCATAATAACCCGAAGAGAGTTCAGTTAGGAATTAAATTATCGAAATCATCGGCCTGATTATAACCTGGCCGAATGAAAGATGGTCAAATTGAATTTGCAGCCATGCAGATCAAAGCCTCAAAGAGTACCCAGACATGCCTGGTGTTTTTTTAACCGTCCTCTTTTATTTCAAAATATGGACACTTGGGTAATTCATAAGCTTTAAAGTCATGGCAATGGAACCGGCAACCTCTGGTTGATCATGTACGATAACAAGATCATCACTCTGGTTCAGCTCTTCCATCATTGGCTTTGAAAACATATCGGCATGGTCCACGTGTCTGGCGCCACTGATATGGCCGCTTTCATATTTTGCTTTGTCTCGAAAATCTACCAGAGCAACTTTAGGGAGTTTCCGTGCTTCTTTTTCGTTGATCACAAGTGCGCTGAAATCAACGGTATTGGCTTTCATCAAATCTTCAAGAAGTTCAGGCTTGCCAACAACAGGCAGCCCGGCATTTTTCCACCCCTTTATTCCTGCACGCAACCAGTGAATGTTTTTGTATCCGTTTTCGACCGCCAACCTGGCGGCATGATAAGATTTCCATCACGTGTCTGAAGCACAGTACATGATAATGTCACTGTTCTTGTTGGCAGGCAGCGCATTAACGTCAAAAAGTACCTTGTCGAGAGGAACGTCCACGCGCTTATGATCTGCCGGAACCATGCAGGTGATATATAATGTTCCTTCAGGATGTCCCTTCATATAGTCGGTGGTATGACTATGGCAGGCAACCACTGTGGCTCCATCTTTGTGCATTTTTGCAGCGTCATCAACTGTTGCCAGATGGAATCCTTTCCCTGGCTCCAACGGCGGCGCAATTTTCGCGGCAAAACAAGGCGCAGTCAGCCCCGTTATTACCGTGACAGTCATCAACAATAACAACATTCTCCTAAACATAACAACCTCCTGAAAAAGTTTTCCCCATTCTCTCCGTAAGGGTTAAGATATCCAATAAACAATTTGTAAACGCAGGTGGTGAATTTTGTGTATGCAAGGATTGAAACCTCTGGTTTGCAAAAACCTGCAAACAGTTATTTTGACCATATGCACACATGATATATGTTTTTATTCTGAAGTGCCAAGTTTTTTTGCTCAAGCAGGAAAAAATACAAGAGATAGGGTAAGGGGTTGAGTTGGCAGTGTTTTTTGGGTGGCGAGGTGTGTCGTGGAATGTAATTTGCTCTCGTTTCTCTGTTCAGGCTGAGGAGGGCGTTATGTGGATTGATTTTCGGCGATCTGCAAAATGACTTCGTTGGCGATCATTAAGCCAAAGATGCCTGTGAGGGTGGGGAGGCTGCCGAGAGTATTGCGCGGCCGGCCTTTGTCGTGGCAGGGGGAGTCGGGGGCAGGCTGGACCGGCCCCTGGTAGGTGAAGTCAACTTCTTCAGTGGAATAGACGCAACGAATGCCGCGCGTAATTCCGTTTTTTCTTAATCGCTGTCGCATTCTTCGGGCCAGGGGGCAGTTTTTTGTATCCATCAGGTCGCCGACTTTGATCTGAGCTGGATCGGAACGCAGGGCTGCTCCCATGGAAGAGATGGTTGGGATTTCACGTTCATGGGCTGCAGTGAGGAGCTGAACTTTGGGGTTCAGTGAATCGATGGCATCCACCAGGATTGTGGGGGTGGGGCTGAGAATTGTCTCAAGGCTTGTGGCTTCGGCAAAAATCTGCAGGGATTCAACCCGGCAGTCGGGGTTGATGGCCTGGATTCGTTCGGTCGCAGCCTGTACCTTGGGCTGACCCAGAGTACTCTCCAGTGCATGGATCTGACGGTTGATATTTGAGGGCTGGATGACGTCAAAGTCCACTAGGCGCAGGGCGCCTATCCCGGATCGTGCCAAAGCCTCGCAGCAATAACCCCCCACAGCCCCAAGGCCAACGATGGTTACCGAGGCCTGACTCAGCCGGGCAAATCCTTTATCGCCGAGAAAAGAGCGAATGCGCGAAAAACGTGCCATTGTTGTATACCTGTTGACGTAATTTGTCGTGTTTCCCACCCCGGATAGTTGCGGCTAACCGGTAGAGTCTCGGGATGAGATACGGTTCGTTCAGAGCGCCGTCTTCAGCCTCCGGGCAGAGGCTGCGGCGCAACTGGTCCGGGCTGTCGGTCTCCAGGAGCAGGCGATCGGCCGGGATGGACCGGCAGCAGTTTGCAAGCTTGGGCTGTTCGGCAAGGCGTGCGCTGAATGAGATGTGGGCCCCCCGCTTCAAGAGTTGGGCCATGATTTCGGCTGAGCCGTTGAAGGAGTGGATCATCATTGGCGGCAGTTTTGCTTGTAGTCCGTCGAGAATTTCCAGTAATCGGCCCCAGGCATTGAGGCAGTGAATGGTAAGGGGTCGGTCAAGTTCAATGGCCATCTTTAATTGCCTGACAAAGACATGCTCCTGTTGCTGCGGGGCGACAGGACAACGTCGGTCAAGGCCGATTTCACCAATCCCGACTGGCTCATTCTTGAGCAGGTCGTATAGCTTTTTTTCCCAGTTTGGGCTGGCTCTGTCAGCCTCCCAGGGATGTATGCCCAGAAACGGAATCACCTCGGGGTGATGAGCCGCAAGTTTCAGCACCTCTGCCCAGTCCGCCTCGCAGGTGCCGTTGCAGTACAGCAGGCCCACGCCCTTGGTTCTGGCGCGTTGAATCACTTCAGCCTGCCGGCCCTGATAGCGTTCATTCTGGAGGTGCAGGTGGCTGTCAATGAATAGGGCGTCCATTTAATCGTTCCAGGAGAAGAGCAGAGCTGCCAGTGCCAGGAAGATCAGGGTGAAGCCTGTCATGGCCAGACATTCGATCTGAACGGCCATCAGGCCAGCGCCCTCGTTCATCACTTTGCGGACTGCCGTCAGCAGATGCGTCAGGGGAAAGAGCAGCGAAATTTTTTGAATCCAGATCGGTGAGCCTTCAAGTGAAAACCAGACCTCAGAGAGGAACATCATGGGCCAGCTGATAAAATTGAGCACACCGCTGGTGAACTCTTCGCTGGTCCCCCGAGCTGCAAGGACAAGACCGATACTGCACAGGCTTAAGCCGCCGAGAACAAATAAGAAAAATATTAACAGATAACTGCCCTGGACCTGGAAATTGAAGATCAGGTCGGCCCCGAACCAGACGATGCTGGTGGTGAACAGAAGGAGGAAGATGCGGGAGAGCATCTGGGCACTCAGGTATTCAAGGGCGGTAAGCGGGGTCGCCTTGAGCCGTTTCAGGGTTCCGTTCTTGCGATAACGGACTACCACGTACCCTACACCCCAAAGGGCTGAGAACATCATATTCATGGCCAGGATTCCCGGAAACAGCCAATCCAGATAGCGGATCTGTTGCCCGTTGATCAGCTGGCGATCGGGTTGTTCGTTCGGGGGAAGCAGGGCCGCCAGAAGGATTTGCTCGGCCAGGTAGCCTTTGGGCGATGAATCGTTGACCCAGTACTGTGGTCCTGCAGAGTCCCGATCTATGAGCAGATCGATTTTGTGGTGGCGCAACCGTTCTTCACCGCTTGACTGGTCTGGAAAGTCGATAAATTCCAAATGGTCGTTGGTGAGAAAGTCCGAGGGGATACTGGTCTGGCTTTGTTTTGTTGTTTGCGCCTTTGGGGAGAATAGGCCCACCTTGAAGGTCTGGTGATCCTGGTTGCCAAAGATGAGACCAAATCCGATGATGATCAGGAAGGGGAAGGCGAAGTTCCAGCCAAAGGCTGCCCGGTCGCGAAAAAATTCATGATTTCGGGCCTGAAACATGGCCCACATTCGTTTGAAATTCATGGTGTCAGTCTCGCAGTTTACGACCGGTCAGGGTCAGAAAAACATCTTCCAGGTTGGGACTGTGGATGCTCATTTCGCTCAAATCCACGTCCAGATCCAGCAGGGTGTCCATGGCTTCGTGCAGCTGTGCGACTTCAAGAGCCACGCTGTTGTTGCGCCTGGTCCAGGGGAAGGGCAGGCGTTCCAGCTCCAGGCGTAATGCGTTGCGCGGCAGGAGGATATAGCTCCCGTGACAATGGCTCTTGATCAGGCGAGACGGGGTGTCCCAGGCGATGATTTTTCCATGATCCATGATGGCAATTTCATCACAAAGATATTCGGCCTCTTCCATGGAATGGGTGGTGAGGATGATGGTCTTGCCCTCTGCCTTGA